>Ga0193740_1000535_pt1 | contig 9946 bp, 4 predicted proteins | sample L2s1metaG_FD_145072 | JGI IMG/M metagenome (GOLD analysis project Ga0193740, IMG submission 145072) | Soil microbial communities from a riparian zone of the East river system, Colorado, United States - L2s1 | ecosystem: Environmental > Terrestrial > Soil > Riparian zone | place: USA: East River... | reverse complement strand
TTGTTCTTTTACAATAACAGTAAATGACAATCAACTTCCTGTGCTTATCTGCCCGGCAAACAAATCAGTAAATATGAATGCAGGAGTTTGTTATGCAACGGTTGATCCCGGGTTGGCAACTGCAACTGATAACTGCAGCGCAACAGTAGCTGGCGTTCGCAGTGATAACCTGGCGTTGAATGCAAATTATCCAGGTGGTGTAACAACCATTACATGGACAGCTACTGATCCAAGCAATAATACATCAACCTCCTTACAAACAATTACCGTGGTCGATAATGAACCGCCAGTGATAGCTGGTGAATCTGCAAGTGTAGTTGTTTTATCGCCTTCAAATCACACGATGCGTGATGTTGCTATTAGTTATACTGTTACAGATAATTGTGCAGCAACAACAACTCTTTCTATAATTAGTAATGAACCTGTGAATGGCACTGGTGATGGAGACACAGACCCTGATTATATAGTTACAGATAATCGTAATGTGAAGTTGCGGGCAGAAAGGTCTGCCAATGGTAATGGAAGAATTTATACTGTTACAATTACAGCAACAGACGGTTCAGGAAATACTGCTATTAAGACGGTTGAAGTGAAAGTGCCACATAATATTAAAAATCCGCATAGCGGCCAGCCATTTAAAGTAGGATCAACAGTTACATTTGAAGGAGAGTTTTGGGATAAAACTGGCAATACTCATTCTGCTAAATGGCTGATCGATGAAAACACAACAGTAAAAGCAACGGTAACCGAGCCAGCAGGAAATAAAAATGGGAAAGTTACCGGCACTTATAAATTCACTGCACCGGGAGTTTATAAACTTCAGATGAATGTTACCGATCAGAAAGGAATTACGCACTATTCTAACACTGCCGGTGATCTTGAAGCAATAGTTGTGATCTATGATCCGAATGGTGGCTTTGCTTATGGCGGCGGTTATTATAATTCTCCTGCCGGGGCATTAAGATCAAGCCCCTCTGCGACAGGAAAAGCAAGCTATGGTTTCACATTGAATTACTTTAAAAACTCAACTTATCCAAAAGGTGAAACACAGTTTGATTTTAAAGTGGGAAGCTTTGAATTCAATGCGTTGAATTTTGAATATCTCGTTATCAATAATTCAATGTCACAATTCAAAGGCACTGGAAAAATAATTGGCGGTCAAAGTGGTGTTGGATTCACGATGACTGTTGTTGATGGACAGCTTGATGGTAGTGGCGTTGATAAAATAAGAATGAAGATCTATAATAGAAGCAACGGCTCGATCATTTATGATAATCAACCAGGTGCAAGTGATGCTGCATTGCCAACACAAGCAGTTGGAACTAACAGTACAATTGTCATCAGCGGAACAAATTCAAGTTTGACACAATCCAATACAACACAAAAAGCAGAAATGGAAGCAACTGCTCCTGAAGTGTCAGGTGGTCTTGATGTAATTGCATTTCCAAATCCGAGTGTAGGCAATTTTACAATAAATGTAAAAAGTAATAGCAGAATAGATAAAATAACAATGCATGTAATAGACATGTATGGAAGAATAATAGAGACAAGAAATGTAAACGCAAGATCACCGATCAGGTTTGGTGATCGTTACCACGCAGGAACATATTTTGTAAGAATAATGCAAGGCAAAGAATATAAAGAACTAAAACTAATTAAGCTTTCAGACTAATTTTAGTAGCGACCATTTAGTAAATCGCCCCGTTCTTCGGGGCGATTTTTATTTAGTAAAACATTATTAAAAGGAATTAAGTCTATCGCTAAAGAACAAGTTGTAACTTACTATTCCTGCAAAGCATCACTCAATGGGGTATCGGAACAGAAGTTATATTAAGTAACTTGTCTTCAGAAATATTTGCCACAGTCTATCATGATAAATATCTTCTATAAGAAAATAGTTTTTATTCTTGTTTTTTTTGGGGTATGCCTTTTTGGTTTTTCTCAATCACCCGTCCCTGTATTACAGGAAGCTCTTGGCAAAACAAATTCTAATAAAGAAAAAGCAGATATCTGCTTTACCATTTCAACATGGTATTCTGATAGATTAAAAATTGATTCAGCCTTTTTTTATGCAAATAAAATAAAGGAATTCAGCCAGTCTACCGGTTATGAAACAGGGATGGGTAAATATTACCTGGCTTCATCGTTTGCTTTAAGATACCGCAGCAGAAATGCTGAAGCTTCGGAAAAAGCTTTAAAATCCATTGAGATTTTTACCCGTCAAAAAGAAATCATATTTCTTGGCAGGTCGTATTGGCAACTGGGAACAATACAATATGCAGAAAATAATATTATCCAATCCAGAAAAAATTATTGGACGGCTATCTATTTTCTAGTTTCAGGTAAAGATCAAAGTGGTTGTTTCAGGGCTTATTATTGGCTGGCACGTACTTATATTAAAACCGCAGAAACTGACAGTGCCACATTTTACTATATTAAGGCGTTGGAAATGGCCGAGCAATTGAATGATGACAAGAGAATTAGTGAAGTAGCCTGCGAGGTTGGCGAGTGTTATTTGAGCCAGGGCGAATACGAAAAAGCTAATAAATATTTTAGTTACGGCTTAAAAAAACGGACAGTATTAAGTGACAAAGTTGGGGTAAGATCTTTCTTAGAAAAATATACAACATCCCTTATCCTGTTGCACAATTTCAGCAGGGCAGATTCAATTATTAAAGAATTTGAATTGATAAACGTTAAGTTAAATGATGCATGGGGTAAAATTACATTAAACAAAATCAAGGGCTTGTTTGAATACGAACAAAAAAATTATCACAAAGCTTTGAACTTTCTGTATCAGGCAAACAACAATATTGGCGGATCTAATATACCTGACAACGACGTAAAAGAAATTGTATTTCTCATGGGGAAAGCAGAATTTGAAACACAGGATTATGATAACGCGATTATTCATTTACAAACCGCCGAGAAATTAGCGCATCAAGCAAGACATGTTTTTGATGTATTGGAGGCGAATCTTTTGCTTTCAAAAGCATTTGAGAAAAAGAGCAAGCCTGATTCAGCTTTATATTATTTCAGAAATTATTCCCTGTTAAAAGATTCCGTTTTATCCGTTCAAAAACAAAAAAACATTATAGAGATCACTACCCGCTATGAAACGAGCAAGAAAGAACAGGAAATAAAAATATTGCAAAAAGAAAGTGAAGCTAATTCTTATCTTCTCCAGTTAAAAGACGAACAATTAGAAAAACAACTATTGGACGAGAAACAGAGATCGCAGCAATTGGTCCTTGTATCCAAACAAAACGAGATCAATAAACTGGATGTTGCTCAAAAGACACTTGGCCTGGATATTGAAAAAAAAGAAAATGAAAAAAATCAGGCAAAGTTGAAGTTACTCGAAAAGGAAACTGCTTACCAGAAACTGCTTGCTTCAAAGCAAAGCCAACAGAAAAAAAATATGTATACTGGCATAGCAGTAATATTGGCTTTAAGTGGTTTTGGTCTTTATCGCTACATACGGAGTAAGAGATTTCAGAGCCAGCAGGAAGTTTTAAATGAACGATTGCGCATCAGTCGTGAATTGCATGATGAAGTTGGTTCAACACTTACAGGTATTGCCATGTATAGTCATTTAACAAAAGAACAAATTAAAGCTGCAAAAACAGAAGAGGTTGAAAAATCTTTGAACAATATTCAGCAATCAGCCAGCGACATGGTGAATAAGCTAAGTGATATTGTATGGCTGGTAAACCCTGAAAAAGATTCCTTACAAAAGTTGATGGAAAGGCTGGAAGAGTATGCGGAGGATATGGCATTGACTAAAAACATGGAGGTGAAAGTTAATGCTCCTTCAAAACTAACTGCAATAAATTTACCAGTAGAAAGTCGCCGTAATATTTACTTGTTTTGTAAAGAAGCCATCAATAATGCCGTTAAATACAGCCATGCATCTTTGATTGAATTAACCATGAAAGAACTTGATAAAAAAATAGAATTTTCAATATGTGATAACGGGAAGGGATTTGATGCAGTGACAATAAAAAAAGGAAATGGATTAATGAATATGCAGCAAAGAGCTGCAGATATTAAGGGAATGTTTTCATTACAAACAGCATCGGGAAGGGGAACAACAATTTCATTGATCTGCAAAATCACCTGATGGGGTATTGCAGTTAAAAGTAATTTTACTCAACTTTAATTTACATGGAAGATATACGGGTAGCTATATTTGAAGACAATAAATTATTAAGAGACGCTCTGCAGGCTATTTTCCAGGGTACGCCGGGTTATAATTTTTGTGGTGTTTTTACTGACGGCAACCGTTGGGAAACCGATATTAAACGCAGTGAGCCGGACGTGGTGTTGATGGATATAGAAATGCCCGGATTAAATGGCATAGAAGTAACAAAACAGGTATGCGAAAAATTTCCCCATATAAAGATCCTGATACAAACTGTTTTTAACGACGGTGAAAAAATATTTTCTGCATTATGCGCCGGCGCCTCGGGATATATATTGAAAACAGATCCGCCACATAAATATCTTGAAGCTGTGTATGACGTATATCATGGAGGGGCACCCATCAGCGGCGGGGTAGCCAAAAAAATACTTGGTTTTTTTGCGCATAAAAATGTGATCCTCGTTTCGCCGGAAGTTTCAGATTACCAACTCAGCGAAAGAGAAAAAGAAATTTTACAACTGATGGTGAAAGGTGAGAACTATCCCAGCATTGCCGGAAAGATCTTCATCAGTTATGAAACGGTGCGTACACATGTAAAGCACATCTACAAAAAGCTGCATGTAGCCAGCCGCAGCGAAGCAATTACAAAAGCGATCCAGCAAGGTCTTACCTGATCCGACAACAATCAGACTTTTATTTACCCCATTGAGGTATTGCTTTCTCTTTTTTTCGGATTGAAATTTATAGAGTGCTTTTGATTGATGCAATAATTTTTTATTGGTTTTCAAACGTTACTTTTTTATCCATGAAAAACCAGGGGTGTCTATATGCAAGTACAGTTAATTATTTAAAACTATTGTTAACCATAAACTGTTTTTATGCGAAAGTTATTTTGTTCAGGGCTGGTCGTTGCCTCATTATTGCTGGCCAGTTTTAATTTAAGAGCCCAGGTATATAATGGAGATCTTAACCTTACGACCCAGGCACAAGTAGATGCATTTAATTTTACTTCAGTAACAGGCAAACTAATATTATTTAGCACGTCAATTTCCAATCTGAATGGACTTTCGGAATTGCAATCGGTGGGAGGGCAGTTTGAGTTATCAGGCACAGCGATCGACAACATAGATGCATTGACAAATTTACAATCGATTGGATCTTTGCTTATCCGGGGAAACTCTCTATTGACCAACCTCAATGGCTTTTCAGCTCTCACAACTGCACCCGGGAACTTGAGTTTTCAGAATAACAGATTGCTGGTAAATTTTGATGGCTTATTAAGTCTGACAGGTGTTATTACAGGTATTGAAATATCTAACTGTGCCATGTCCAACCTGAATGGGTTTTCGAGTATTTCAGATATTACCGGATTTGTAAACATGGAAGCCAATCCCAGCCTGGCCAACCTGGATGGATTGGAGGGATTGCTGGGTGCAGGTGTTGTTGACGCTATTAAAATTATTGACAACCCGCTGCTGCAAAATATTAATGGGCTATTAAGTATTAAAGACGCCGGCGGAATCATAATCACCGGAAATCGAATTTTGCCAAATGTTGATGGATTAGGCAACCTCAATACTGTTGCAAGCATGATAATTGGTCAAAACCCGGCTTTAAGCAATATTGATTCATTGTCAAATATTCAAACAATGGCAGGCAGCTTATGGATCCGAAGTAATTCTTCCCTGGCTAATATTAATGGGTTGGGCAGTTTAACAACAATTGGTAAAGAGCTTATAATTGATTTTAATGCCAGCCTCACAAATATTGATGGCCTCATGAATCTAACTACAATATCCACAAATCCCGCCACAGTAGGCTCAAACCTTATTATTAGCGGAAACCTGCATCTTGCTAACCTTAATGGGTTGCAGAATCTTACAAAGATTGGCAACGACCTTAAAATTACTTCCAACCGGGATCTGGTGGATTTTTGCGGTCTTTTCAAATTATTTGATGAAGGCACTATCGGGGGGATAGTGGAAATAAAAAACAATGGTGCTAATACTGTTTCTCTTACGCCAACCAATGTAACTGTAAATGCTGATCCAGGTGTTTGTTCAGCAGTCATCTTAACTACAACCATTAGCACACCAACAGTAAATGGCTGCCTGAAACCAGGTACACCCACTCATACAGATTTTCCTGCTGGAAATATTTACCCTGTTGGCATCACTAATATCATATGGACTGTAACGGATGCTGCAGGCAATACAGCAACGGCAGTACAAGCAATTACAGTAGTAGATAATCAGGTTCCTGTAATTACCTGTCCAGGAAATCTTAACTTGAAATGTGCATCAGATGTTCCGGATGTTGATGTTAATTCAGTAACAGCAACAGACAATTGCTCTGCCACTGTTACACATGTTGGTGATGTAATTACTAATCAAACATGCGCCAATCGGTTTACTTTAACACGTACTTATAAGGCCACTGATCCTGCAGGCAATTCTGCAACCTGTTCACAGATCATAACCGTGTATGATGATATTCCTCCTCAAATAAATGGATTGGCTGCATCGAAAACTGCATTGTGGCCACCTAATCATAAAATGCAGGATATTACACTAACTTATACAGTAACTGATAATTGTTCAAATACTCCAACTATTTCAGTATTAGTAAGTAGTAATGAATCAGAAAACGGAACTGGAGATGGCGACAGTGATTCTGATTGGGAAATTGTAGATGATCACCATGTAAGATTAAGAGCTGAAAGAGCTGCTAATGGTGATGGCCGTATTTATACAATTACGGTTACAGTTGATGATGGTTGTAATCCACTGGTAAGTCAAACAAAGCAAGTGATGGTAGCACATAATATCACGGGTCCGCAATCAGGCAAGCCATTTAAGGTCGGTTCAATAGTAAACTTCAGCGGTGTGTTCCAGGATAAACCAGGTAAAACTCATACTGGAAAATGGCTATTGGATGGAAATGTTGCAGCCAATGGAACAATCATTGAACCAGTCGGGAATCTGAATGGAAAGGTTACAGGTAGTTATAAGTTTAATACTCCGGGAGTTTACAAATTACAAATGAATGTGATTGATCAAACCGGAGCTATATCTTATGCAAATACAAATGGCGATGTAGATGCTATTGTTGTGATATATGATCCAAACGGTGGCAATACATATGGTGGCGGTTACTATAATTCTCCTGCAGGTGCATTAGAGTCAAATCCAACTGCAACTGGTAAGGCAAGCTATGGTTTTGCAATGAATTATTTTAAGAACTCAACCAATCCAAAAGGAGAGACTCAGTTTGAATTTAAGGTAGGAAACTTTGAATTTAATGCACTGAATTTTGAATATCTCGTTATCAGTAATTCAATGGCGCAGTTTAAAGGAACTGGAAAGATAATCGGGGGTCAAAGTGGGATTGGATTTACTATGACTGTAACCGATGGACAAATTGATGGAAGCGGTATTGATAAAATAAGAATGAAGATCTATAACAAGAACAATGGGTCGATCATTTACGATAACCAACCTGGTGCAAATGATGCAACGTTGCCAGCACAAGCAGTAGGAGCAAACAGCCTAATTGTAATTAACGGAACTAATTCAAGTCTTACATCTGCAAATACAAATCAAAAAGCTGAAATGGAGACAAAAGCTCCGGAAGTTTTAAATGATCTTGATGTAATTGCATTTCCGAATCCAAGCACAAATAACTTTACGATAAATGTGAATGCTAAAACAAACGAAAAAATAACAATGCAGGTAGTAGACATGTATGGAAGAATAATAGAAACAAGAAATGTGACTGTAAATTCATTGATAAAGTTTGGCGATCGCTATACTGCAGGAACATATTTTGTAAGAGTTATTCAAGGCAAACAGCACAAAGAAATAAAACTGATCAAATTCCCCGACTAATCATGAGCAATCATTAAGCTAACGCCCCGATTTCGGGGCGTTTCTTTTTAGATCAACTAAGATCATTGTAATAATGATCTCTATACACTCACTCAAATAAAGGCCACTTTCGCTAAAGTGCTATTTTGTTCGGGCGGTTTTCCGATGAATTTTACACAACTATTCAAAAACAACTTAAACCTTTACATTCATGAATTACAAACCAAATCATCTCAAAAGACAATTAATGATCGTTTTACTATGTGCAACTGTAATCATTGGTTGCAATAAAGATGTAGTGCTTAAAAATTCGAATGAGGAATTACAGACTGTTTCTGCAGTTTCGTCTCTCGAAGCAAATGGTAATTCGCCGGCTGCTCATATTTCAGCAAGTGAAAACCTGGTTATTCCTGCATCGGTAACTGTTCCTGAAAACTTGCCTGATGGGAACTCACGAGTTGCTAATTATTATGCAGTAGGTGTGCAAAAGTATAAAGCAAGAATAAAAGCAGGAAGTGACCCGGAAGTCTATGAATGGGTATTTGTGGCTCCGCAAGCAGATCTTTATGATATTACCAATGCAAAAGTTGGTACACATGGTGCGGGGCCTTTTTGGGCAACAACACCAATTGATTCGATCTTTGGTCAACAGTTTTCTCCCGCAAGAACAGCACCAAGCCCGGATCCTGAAAGTATCGATTGGCTATTGTTAATGCCTAAAGTTAGTACTACACCAACAGGGATTTTTGCTGATGTCGACTATATACAACGCATTGCAACAAAAGGAGGCAAAGCTCCACTTACTCCACCAGCAAGTTTAACTGAAACTGTTGATGTAAAATATAAAACAGTATATCGCTTTACTAAGATCAATCCATGATCAAAGAAATATTTAAATAAACCATAAACATTAAACCTTAATCAAATGACAACCACATCTTTTAAGATGAACAGGCGATCTATTGCCAGCCTGTTCCTAACAACGATCGTAACTGCAATTGTTCTTATCTCTTGCCAAAAAGGTGATACGCCGATTCCTCAGGAAGAAAGTACGGCAATACCACAAAGAGGTAAACCAACCGGCTATTCATCTGATGTTTTGGACAAATGGATGACTATGCAATTTCGATTGATGCGTAATGCAACCGGAATTCCTAATCATGGTTTCTCAAGACATTTTGCTTATGCAGGAGTTGCTGCTTTCGAATCTTTAAAGCCCGGCATGAATAAGCAGACTGCTCAATGGTCAGATAAATGGAACGGCTTAACTGGTTTGCCGGGGCATTTTCCAGCTAATAGATTTTATCTGCCTCAAAATGTAAATGTAGCGATGGCAGTCATTAATAAAGCCATGTTTCCCAATGCAAGTGCTATTGATAAAGCTGCGATTGATTCACTTGAACTGGCGTTGAAGAATGAATTTTTAAGCAATCAGCCTGCAGATATAATTGCTAATTCAATTGAATATGGTAATGCGGTTGCTGAAGCCGTATTTAATTGGTCAGAAACAGATGGCTATAAAAATGCAAATGATCCTTATACCATTCCTACAGGACCAGGTTTGTGGAAACCAACTCCGCCTGCATTTGCAAACCCGGCCACTCCATACTGGGGTAATAATAGACCGATGATTAAGGGAAGCACCGTTAACACAGCAGCAGAGCCACCGATTGAATATTCCGCCGACGCCGGCACCCCCTTCCACAATATGGTGAAAGAGCTCTATGATGCGTCGTTTGAATTAACAGACGAGCAAAAGGCAACGGCAACATTCTGGAAAGATGTGCCTGGTGCAACTTCACCCGGTCATTGGTTAAGCATCCTCCAGCAAGTCATCAAGCAAACTGGAACTACTCTTGAAAAAGCTGCATTGGCTTATGCATTAACAGGCTGTGGCATTAATGACGCATTGATCACATGTTTCCAGTCCAAATAC
>Ga0193740_1000533_pt1 | contig 9967 bp, 4 predicted proteins | sample L2s1metaG_FD_145072 | JGI IMG/M metagenome (GOLD analysis project Ga0193740, IMG submission 145072) | Soil microbial communities from a riparian zone of the East river system, Colorado, United States - L2s1 | ecosystem: Environmental > Terrestrial > Soil > Riparian zone | place: USA: East River... | reverse complement strand
ATACAGAATGTATATTGAAAAAGATGGCGCATTGGATCGTCGTTTTCAAAAAGTGATGGTGGAGCCGCCTTCAGTGGATGAAACGATTATGATACTTACTAATATCCAAAGCAAGTATGAAGATTATCACAACGTGGCTTACTCAGTAGAAGCAATTGATGCTTGTGTAAAATTGAGTGATCGCTATATGACAGATCGTTTGCTTCCTGATAAAGCAATTGATGTGATGGATGAAGTGGGAGCAAGAGTGCATTTAAAGAACATCAATGTACCGCCAAATATTCTTGATCTTGAAAAGAAAATAGAAGATGTAAAGAATGAAAAGAATAAAGTGGTAAAAAGTCAGAAGTTTGAAGAAGCGGCTTCTCTTCGTGATACGGAGAAAAGATTGGCAGAAGAATTAGAGAAAGCAAAGAATGAATGGGAAGAAGAAAGCAAGCATAAAAAATATCCGATTGGTGAAGAAGAAATAGCCGAAGTGGTAAGCATGATGACAGGAATTCCGGTGAAAAGAATGGTGCAAGCAGAAACTGAGAAACTTCGTCGCATGGCTGATGATATGAAAAATATGGTAGTCGGGCAGGAAGAAGCTATCGCCAAAGTAGTAAAGGCCATTCAAAGAAACCGTGTGGGATTAAAAGATCCAAAGAAACCGATCGGTACTTTCATTTTCCTTGGCCCGACGGGAGTTGGAAAAACAGAGTTGGCAAGAGCGTTAGCAAGATATATGTTCGATAGTGAGGATTCGCTGATAAGAATAGATATGAGTGAGTACATGGAAAAATTCACAGTGAGCCGTTTAATTGGCGCACCTCCGGGATATGTGGGTTATGAAGAAGGTGGTCAGTTAACAGAAAAAGTTCGCCGCAAGCCTTATTGTGTGATCTTGCTGGATGAAATTGAAAAAGCTCACCCTGATATTTACAATATTCTTTTACAAGTGCTGGATGATGGACAGTTGACTGATGGTCTTGGAAGAAAAGTTGATTTCAAGAACAGTATGATCATCATGACATCAAATATTGGTGTTCGCCAGTTAAAGGATTTTGGTGATGGCGTTGGTTTTGCTACTGCATCAAAAACACAGAACCTGGATGAAAGCAATAAGGCTGTTATTGAAAAAGCATTGAAGCGTACATTCTCTCCTGAGTTCCTGAACAGGATCGATGATGTGGTGATCTTTAATTCACTTACCAGGGATCATATTTTCCAAATCATCGATATCCTGATGAAGAGTGTCATGAAACGTCTGAGCAATCTTGGATTCAGCATGGAACTGACAGAAGAAGCAAAAGCTTTTATTGCTGAAAAAGGCTACGACCAGCAATTTGGTGCCAGGCCTTTACACCGGGCTATCCAAAAATATCTCGAAGATCCGCTTGCAGAAGAAATACTGTCTATGCAGGTAAAACAAGGGGATATATTAATTGCCGACCTTGATAAAGAAAATCAAAAGATCAGGTTTACTTTAAAACAAGGAAAGGAAGGAAAAGAAGAGAAATCAAAAGCGTAGATAAATTCACATTATAAAGTAAGTCCCGCTCTGCGGGACTTTTTGTTTTGTGTCGTATCTTAGATATCGAACTACCTAGCATGAGAATTAAGAAACCGCACCTTTTTCTTTGCATTGCAATTTTTATTGCTTCTTCAGCTTCAGCTCAACCAACTATTAGTTCTTTTTCTCCGGCTTCCGGAGCTGTTGGAACATCAGTGACGATCACAGGGACTAATTTTGGGACAACACCCTCAAATAATATTGTTTTTTTTGGCGCTGTCAGAGCAAATGTAACTGCCGCTACAGTCAATTCTCTTACTGTAACAGTACCTGCCGGTGCAACCTATCAGCCGATAAGTGTAACGGTTAACAATCTCACTGGTTATTCTGCAAGACCGTTTATTCTAACTTTCCCTGGAGGAAGCACAATAATACAATTCCCTGATAACACTAATAATACTTTTGCTCTTCCGATCGACTCCACAACTGATCTGCATCCTAACGGTGTTGCATTAATAGATTTTGACGGGGATGGCAAATCAGATATTGCCACACCTAACAATTACAGTGTAATCGGTTACCCTGCTTCTGTCTCGGTTCTCAGGAATACAAGTGTAAACGGTGCAATATCTTTTACTTTAAGGCAAGATATCAGTACAGGAGTACAAACCTATGCGATTGCTGCAGGAGACCTGGACGGAGATGGTAAGCCTGATATGATTTCTTCAAGTGTAGTTGATAGAACCATTTCTGTATTCAGGAATGTAAGTACTATTGGTTCGATATCATTTGCACCTAAGGTCGATTATCCCACAGGTGATAATCCTTATTCGATTGTGATCGCTGATTTGAATACTGACGGGAAGCCTGATGTGTGCTTCTCCAATTTTTTATCAAATACATTTTCGGTTTATAGAAATACCAGTACTGTTGGAAATATTTCTTTTGCCGCAAAGATCGATATCACAACTGAACTAGGCCCCAATTGTCTTGCTTCAGGAGATATGGACGGAGATGGTAAAACTGACATTTCAGTCACGAATCAGTATTCGAATTCGGTATGCGTTTTCCGTAATACAAGTTCGGGATCTACCATATCATTTGCTGCAAGAGTAAATTTTACAACAGGAGATGATCCCGTTGGTGTAGCAACTGGTGATTTAGATGGCGATGGTAAACTAGATCTGGCGGTTGCTAATCAAAACTCAAATACTTATTCTGTTTTAAGAAATACGAGTATAGCAGGTACAATTTCATTTGTATCTCGCCAGGATTTTAATGTAAGCATTCTGCCATCCAGTGTTACAATTGCTGATGTAAATGGAGATAGTAAGTTGGATATATTTGTAGCTGCTTTTAATAGCACGTTGTCGCAGAACACCAGCAGCGTTGGCAATATTTCATTTTCTGCACCTGTACATTTATTCACATGCACCGCAAATATTATTGCTGCGGGTGATCTGACAGGAGACGGAAAACCCGATATCACTGCATCTTGTTTTACGACAGAACTAGTTTTTTTTCATAGAAATAAAAATAATGAACCTACTGTTCGTTCATTTAATCCAACGACAGCCAGTAGCGGAGCAACCGTTACTATTACCGGTGTAAATTTTACGGGAGCATCTTCGGTGAAGTTTGGCGGTGTTCCCGCTGCATCATTTAACGTTGTTAATTCTACTACTATCACGGCTGTGGTTGCATCAGGTGTTTCTGGTGCAATATCAGTGACGGGTACTTATGGTACTGATTCATTAGACGGTTTTGTATATGCGGGTCCCCCGATCATTAGCTCTTTCTCTCCAACTCTTGGCGCAACAGGCACAACTGTAACCATCAATGGCTTTAATTTCACCGGAACAACTGCAGTAAGTTTTGGGGGAGTGGCAGTTTCATCTTTCAGTATAGTTTCTCCAAATATTATAGAAGCAGTAGTAGGACCGGGTGCTTCTGGTAATGTATCCGTAACAACTGCATATGGTACTGGTAATCTTGGCGGGTTTTTAATATTGCCTTCTGTTAGTTCATTTAATCCTACATCCGTCGGTACGGGGACGACAGTAACATTAACTGGTAATAATTTCAATGGAGTTACTGCCGTAAGTTTTGGTGGTGTTCCTGCTTCATCTTTTAATATTGTCAATACTACTACTATCACAGCGATTGTTGCAGCTGGTGCATCTGGAAATATAAGTGTTACCAACACAAATGGCACCACAACGATACCCGGGTTTATATTTATATCACCACCTTCAATAACATCTTTTATTCCTTTATCTGCAGGTACCGGTACAACAGTTACAATTAGCGGAACGAATTTTACTAATGCATCTTCAGTGAAGTTTGGCGGTACCAATGCAAGTTCATTTTCAGTTGTAAATTCAACTACAATTACTGCTGTTGTTGCATCGGGAACTTCAGGAAGTGTAAGTGTATCAACTCCGGGAGGCATTGCTTCGCTTACAGGGTTTATCTATATTCCTCCTCCAACTATTACAACTTTCACACCTATTAGTACAGGAACGGGTGGCGTTGTTACGATAACCGGTACAAATTTTTCCGGAGCTACAGCCGTAAGTTTTGGCGGAACAGCGGCTGCCTCATTTAATGTTGTTAACGCAACTACCATTACTGCTGTTGTTGCATCGGGTGCTTCAGGATCAGTGACCGTGGTTACACCTGGAGGAACTGCTAATAGAACAGGTTTTATTTTTACATCGCTTACGATAATAAACTCTTTTAATCCAACATCAGGCTCACCAGGAACTGTTGTAACCATAACGGGAGCAAACTTTAACCCGGTCGCAGCAAATAATATTGTCTATGTCGGAGGGGTACAGGCAACTGTGTCATCCGCTACTTCCAGTACATTAACTATCACTATTCCTTTTGGCGCTTCTTTTTCACCGATTACAGTTTTATCTAATGGTAAGTTGGCTTCATCAACATTACCATTTACAATTACCTTTCCCGGCGGCGGACCTTTTACTTCAACATCTTTTGCCGGAAGAACAGATTTTGTGTCCGGCAATAAACCCGCTTATCTGGCAAGTGGTGATATAGATGGCGATGGGAAAGCAGATATCATATCAGCAAATTCCGGTTCCAATTCTTTTTCTGTGTTTAAAAATCTAAGTACAAATGGCGTATTAGCATTTGCTCCGCACCAGGATTTTCCGACGCTGGAAGGACCGTATTCGGTTTCTATTGGCGATATCGATTGTGATGGCAAATTAGATATTGTGGTCCTTACCGGAGTCAGCCTTTACCGCGCCTGTGTGTTCAGAAATACAACGAGCAATGGAATAATTTCATTTGGCCCGGCACTTGAACTCTTTGTATGGCATATGCCTGTAAATGTTGTTATTGAAGATTTGAGCAGAGATGGTAAGCCGGATCTCGCTTTGACAAATGAAAATACTACAACAGCAGCCGGTGAGCTTTTTATGATAACCCTGCAAAATACAACCGTCAATAATAATATATCATTTGATCCGCCAATAATGCATATAATCTCAGGTAATGTTGCAAGCTATAATGAATACCCAGCCAAGGTTTCTATCGGAGATATGGATGATGATGGCAGAAAGGACCTTGTGATCGCTTTTAGACACCAGGTCTCCAGGCATGTTATCACTATTATGAGAAATGGTAGTAATGGAAATTTTATATCATTAGGGAGGATAGATATCACAACAACCACGACTCCACAAGACCGCAGTTTATATGTTGCTGATCTTGATGGAGACGGCAGGCTTGATATAATCGGGCCCATCAATTCCTTCCATAACAACGGAGGATTTAATTTCACGGAACAACTTCAACTCGAAACGGATTACAATGCTGCCATTGGTGATTTAAATGGTAACAATAAACCTGATTACGTTCAGATTTCTCCCGGCTCCAGTGTTTCGGTTCTTAATAATGTAAGTAGCGGCGTAAGCATTGCCTTTAGTCCGAGAGTGAATTATCCTACCGGCAATATTCCTGTTCATGTAATCGTTGGTGATTTTGATAATGATGGCAAGCCTGATATCGCGACGGCTAACTATAATGATCATCGCATTTCTATTCTTAAAAATAGTTTTGGATATACCGGGCCGTCTATTACTTCATTCACACCTGTTAGTGGACCTGCTGGAACAGTGGTAACAATTACTGGTACCAATTTCACCGGAGCAACAGCGGTGAGTTTTGGTGGAGTAGCAGCGGCATCATTCACTGTAAATTCTGCTACAAGCATTACAGCAACTGTTGCTGCAGGAACTACCTCCGGCAATTTGACGGTGGTGGCACCATCTGGTACTGCATCACGGGCATGGTTTACACTTATCCCTGCTCCACCGACCATCACATCTTTTACGCCAACAATTGGTGGTAATGGCACAAGTGTTACCATTACTGGAACCAATTTTACTGAAGTGACCGCTGTTAGTTTTGGAGGAACAAATGCATCTTCGTTTATTGTTAATAGCTCAATGAGTATAACTGCAATTGTTGCATCAGGAACTTCAGGAAGTGTTATCGTAACCACACTTGGTGGTTCAGCTTCTCTTGCTGGATTTACATTTGTTCCAGCTCCAACCATTTCATCTTTTACTCCAGCTACTGCAGCATCTGGTGCTACCATTACTATTACAGGTACAAATTTAACTGGAGCGAGTGGGGTTGCTTTCGGGGGAACACCGGCATCCTCATTTACTGTTGTAAATGCAACTACAATAACTGCTGTAATAGGTTTAGGTACATCAGGAAATGTAAGCATTACTACTCCTGGTGGAACTGCATCGTTGTCAGGTTTTATATTTATTGCATCTCCTTCAATTACATCCTTTACTCCGAATAATGGAGCGACTGGAGCAACTATTACAATTACAGGAACAAATTTTACCGGTGCTACTGCTGTTAACTTTGGCGCTGTAGCAGCATCCTCTTTTACAGTTGTTAATTCAACAACAATTACTGCTGTGGTAGCTTCAGGTGCAACTGGAAGTATTACTGTAACTACACCCGGCGGAACAGCGACAGTTGCCGGCTTTACATTTAATTCTGTTACAGGTATTGGCGGTCCGGGCAGCATTAATTCTAACGAGCTTATTGTAAATCCTAATCCTTCTAAAGATTTTCTGATTATTAAACATCCTGCAACAAATAAAAATGCTGAATTGAGTTTTTATGATATTCTCGGAAGAAAAGTAAAAACGATTTTACCTGCCAGGAATTCAAGCCAAACTGATGTGATACTAAATTATATGACGCCAGGTATATATACAATTGTATGGAGTGACGGCATTCGTTTGTTAAGCAGGATCGTTGTAATAAATTAATACTTCCCGGTTCTTTACCGGGATTTTTTATTTCAACTAAATCACAGTTATTTGCAGCATGAAGAAGTATGCGATAATAGTTGCAGCAGGATCCGGAACAAGAATGGGAGCAACAGTGCCGAAACAATTTATATTGGTAAATAACAAACCAGTCCTTTATTATTCCCTTCAAACATTTTTAAATGCATTTGCCGATATACAAATAATACTTGTACTGCCTGTTGATTTCACTGATATGGGCCAGGAGATCATTGATGCATATTTTGATAAAGAGAAGATCAGGATCACGGCCGGAGGTGATACAAGATTTCAATCAGTAAAAAATGGGTTACTATTAGTGGACGATGATTCAATAATTTTTGTACATGATGGAGTGAGATGTCTTTTGACAGAAAATCTTATTCATCGTTGTTATGCAAGTGCGGTGGAGACGGGCACTGCAATTCCGGTTATTACCAGCAGGGACAGTGTAAGAATAGTTCAGGAGGGGGGTAACGACGCTATTGACAGAAATAAAGTGATGCTGGTACAAACACCACAAACATTTCACAGTAAGATCTTACTGCCTGCTTTCAAAATTGATTATAAAGAAAAGTTTACTGATGAAGCTACGGTAGTGGAAGCTTATGGTTTGAAAGTAACGCTGGTTGAAGGCGAAGAAAATAATATTAAAATAACAAAGCCAATGGATCTGTTGATAGCTGAAAAAATAATTAATGAAAGAGATTGATCATGCAAACCGGTAACCTCTTAGAAAATCTTCGATCAGCATTCTTTTCTTTCCTTCGAGTTGTACGTCTTTTAGAAGAATGTATCCATCCTTTGCGGCAAATTTCAAATATGTTTTCCCATCTGATTCCCAGCGTCCGGGTTTTGAAGTAGGTAATGAAAGTTCTTTTTCGCTTTTGAATATCTTAATTGTTTTATCGGCCAGTTCAGTAAATGCGCCGGGAAAAGGAGAGAGGCCACGAATAAGATTTTGAATCTCATCAATAGATCTCCGCCAATCTATATTACAGGTTTCAGTGAATATTTTGGGAGCATGCTTCTGTGGACTGTCGACTGTTGACTGTGGTCTTTCTTCAAGTATTCCATCCCCAATCCCTTTCACCGTTTCTACCAAAACCCTTGCACCGATCTCTTTCATTTTATCATGTACGTCGCCAGCAGTTTCATTTTCATCAACCGGAAAACTTTCCTGCATTAAAATATTTCCCGTATCTATTTCATGTTTGAGTTTAAAAGTTGTTACTCCTGTTTCTTTTTCTCCATTAATAACTGCCCAGTTGATTGGTGCTGCGCCACGGTATTGTGGCAATAAACTGCCATGAAGGTTAATGGTGCCAAGTGGTGGCATGTTCCAAACTGATTCTGGTAACATACGAAACGCAACTACAATTTGCAGATCTGCATTTAGGGATCTCAGTTCTTCCAGAAATTCAAGATTCTTTAATTTCTCTGGCTGTAAAACTTTCAGATGATGACGAACAGCATATTTTTTTACGGCACTTTCAGTCATCTTCATTCCTCTGCCCGCTTGTTTATCAGGAGCAGTGATAACGCCGACAATATTACACTTTGCTTTTACCAATGCTTCAAGTGATGCAACGGCAAACTCAGGCGTACCCATAAAAACAATTCTCAGCTCTTTGTAATTGCTCATTGTTGCGAAGATAATTTTCTTAAAGGCAAACCATTAAAAAACTGCTCAGGTTTCTGAACAGTTTTGACAAACCAGGTGTAGAAATCAATTTATTTAATGCCCTTAAACATGTCCTGTGCCATAGGCCCAATAACAGGCATTGGCTTTTCCTCACTGTTGATAGCTGCGAGTAATCCCAATACCCACAACACAACGAGGCCAATCCATAATAAAATGGCAATGGCCCAGCCAAGGAAAGGAATAAAGAGCAACATTATTTGAACAATATAAACCAAAATGCTAATGATCATAAGAGCTAATGTTTGTCTCAAATGATACGCAGCTAACTGCGATTTATTACTATTATACAATACAAACGCGATGATCCAGCCGATCCAGGTGAAGTAACTAATGATAGCAATCGTTTTTCCATCCATACCTGATGCAGCGGGAGTTGGAGTTGGGTTGGTTTCGGTTGACATAAACTTTAGTTTTATATCTGAAATTTATTCAAAATCTTCGTATAACAAATATTTTTTTCTCACCACTTTGAACTCGGTCAATTTAGGCTCCCAGCTTTTTCTTATTTCTTCTTCACTTTTTCCATCTTTTATCTGCTGCATCAAGACGTCAGTACCTGAAAGACGATTAAAAGAATTTGATCGTAAAAAGAAACTATCCTTTTGAGGGAATAATTTATAAGCTTCTATCAGCCATTTCAATTGAATTCTGCCATCTACTTTTTTCATTACTTCTTCAATAGACCCACCGAGATCCCAGCCGTAACAAACCTTTCCAAAATGCTTGGAGCTTTTTGAGCCTTCATTTGGGTTTGGTGTAAATGAAAATAAATTCTTTGGCAGGTCAGGATGACCGATGTATTGAAATGGTTTGGCAGTACCACGGCCTTCACTCAATGCAGTGCCTTCGAATAAACAAGTAGATGGATAAAGATAAATAGACTGCATATCAGGCAAATTCGGTGATGGTTTTACAGGCAACACATATTTGCTTTTATGTGTATAGTTCTGGCATTTGATAAACTGTACATGAAACGGAGTATCTGCTGTAGCTTCAGTGGTAATATTATAAGCAGCTATTGCATTGGCTTTTTCATTCAGCAATTTTTCTCCCATTAACATTCTTGCATACTCAGCCATTGTCATTCCGTAATTAATCGGTATTGGTTGCATGCCTACGAAACTTTTAAACTTTGGGTCAAGCACAGGCCCGTCAACATAAAATCCATTTGGATTAGGGCGGTCAAGGATCATCAAAGGTTTGTGATTTTCCAATGCACATTCTAAAAACTCCTGCATGGAAGATATGTACGTATAAAATCTTGTACCTACATCCTGGATATCAAAAATTAAAACATCAACATCTTTTATATCCTCAGCTGTTGGTCTTCTTTTGGCCCCATATAATGAAACGACAAGTATGCCTGTTTTTTCATCTTTATAATCTGCGATCTTAACTCCATCTGGAATAGTGCCCCGAAAA
>Ga0193740_1000532_pt1 | contig 9971 bp, 8 predicted proteins | sample L2s1metaG_FD_145072 | JGI IMG/M metagenome (GOLD analysis project Ga0193740, IMG submission 145072) | Soil microbial communities from a riparian zone of the East river system, Colorado, United States - L2s1 | ecosystem: Environmental > Terrestrial > Soil > Riparian zone | place: USA: East River... | reverse complement strand
GGTGTAATTGCGGTTAATAAACCCGGCGGCAGAGTTTGTACAAGTTCTGATGCACCGGTTGCAGTAATTAAAAATTATGGCAAAATTAATCTTACATCGGTAAAAATTAACTACCAGATCGATGGAACTGGTCCTGTAACAACATTTAACTGGACTGGTAACCTTGCAAGAAATCAAACAGCAACTGTAACATTGGCTACTGCTAATTTAGGCGCTGTTGGCAACCACTCTATCAATGTGTTCACAACATTGCCTAACAATGTTACAGATGAAGACCCAACCAACGATGCATTATCGAAACCATACAATGTAAGCCAGGTGTTTGCATTACCGGGATCAGTTACTGAAGAATTTACAAGCAGTACCTTCCCGCCTATAAACTGGTCTATCATAAATCCGAATGCTGATATCACATGGCAGCGGAATAGTTCAATTGGTAACAGGGTAGCAGGCTCAGCATACTTCAATGATTTTATTAATACGACCATTGATCGTTATGATGATCTTGCGATGCCTAACTATAGCTATTCAGGCATAGATTCCATCTTCCTTTCATTCAATCTTGCACACATTACGAAAACATTGCCCGGTACAACTGGCTCAAGATTGGACACACTAACTGTATTGCTTTCTAAGGATTGTGGTAACACATTTACTCCTATCTATAAAAAATATGGCGAAGAACTGCAGACGGTAAATGATCCAAACTTCCAGATATCAATGCTGAACTTTACTCCTTTGGCTTCACAGTGGAGAAGAGATTCATTGAACCTTGGTACCTGGCTTGGTGCAACTGAACCATTGTTCCAGATCATGTTCCGCTTCAGTGGCAACATGGAAAATAATTTCTACCTGGATGATGTGAATGTCAGGTCACAGATATTGCCTGCAAAATTGAAGAATGATGGATACCTGGTCCTTCCAAATCCTTTCAGGAATTCATTTGGTATATGGCACTACCAGGTTCCAACAAATTTGAGATATGTTAACGTTTATAATTCAATTGGCCAATTGGTGTATAGCAAAAAATTCCCGAGTGGTGGAGAGAAATACTTCCAGGTAGATCTTGGCGGCAGAGCAGCCGGAACATATACTGTCAATCTTGGATATGAAGACAGTAACCGGAATGTAAGTGTGCAGGTAGTGAAGTATTAATAACGATCACAACCTTATAACGATAACCCTCTCGCTAAACGAGAGGGTTATTTATTTATACGCTAATTTTGCCATCAAACTAATTTAAATGTTATCTACAGCTGCGGAATCAAATTTTGACCTGTCCAAAGAATTGCTTCACATACAGAAAAAAGTGTACAATAATGAAAGAATAACTGATGAAGAGGGTTTATTGCTTTTCCAAAAAGGCTCTCTCCCATTCCTGGGTTCATTAGCGAATTATATAAGAGAAAAAAAACACGGCGATATTACCTACTTCAACCGGAACTTTCATATTGAGCCTACCAATGTCTGCGTTTTTACCTGCAACTTCTGCAGTTATAGCCGTCTATATGCTCATCGTGAAGAAGGTTGGGAACTTTCTGCAGAACAAATGCTGCACATAGTGAAAAAATATGATGGACAACCGGTCACAGAAGTGCATATTGTTGGTGGTGTGCATCCAAAAATGAATCTTGAATTCTTTGCGGAAGTTTTAAGACAAATAAAAAAACACAGACCGGCATTACATATAAAAGGTTTTACGGCCGTTGAACTTGACTACATGTTTCGCAAAGCAAAAATGACAAACGAAGAAGGTTTGATTTATTTAAAAAATGCGGGGCTTGATTCATTACCAGGCGGCGGTGCCGAGATCTTTGATGAACAAATAAGAGAAAAAATTTGTGCAGATAAAGTAAATTCAGAGGGATGGTTAAAAATTCATGAAGCGGCACATAAGCTCGGTATGCACAGCAATGCTACCATGCTGTATGGCCATATTGAAAATTATGCTCATCGTATCGATCACATGAGTCGTTTAAGAGCACTCCAGGATAAAACAGGCGGCTTCAATACATTTATCCCGCTTAAATTTCGCAATAAGGATAATGATATGAGCAATGTAAATGAAAGCAGCATTGTTGAAGACATGAAGATGTATGCTGTTGCCCGCATATACATGGATAATTTCCCTCATCTGAAAGCCTACTGGCCAATGCTTGGTCGTCAAAATGCACAGCTTAGCCTGTCGTTTGGAGTAAATGATATTGACGGCACTATTGATGACACTACAAAAATTTACAGCATGGCTGGCGCAGAAGAACAAAACCCATCTATGACAACGGAAGACTTAGTTGCTTTAATAAAGCAAGTTAAACGTCGTCCCGTTGAAAGAGGAACTTTGTATAATGTGATCAAGGACTATTCAGCAGAAGATGCGAATTCCTTTCTGAATTAAAGAATAAACAAAAGTTTGTGTAACGAATTCCCCATTAATTTTCGGAATTAAGTTTAAAAGGACTTTTCTCATAGTTTTTTAAAAAAATATTTTCTTACTATAAAAAATTACATTCTTGTGATTGTAAATTTTTTATTTTGAATCATCTTCACCAAGGTTGAAATTATATTACCAGGAAGTTTATTAACACAATTTTAGGCACAATTATCGTAGTTAAAACACCATGAGAAAAAAAATAAAAAGAGCTAAACTTATCAAGGTTCTGAAGACACTGAAAATTGATGCAATCGTTCCCTTTAAAGAAAAGCCATCAATAGAAATATCAGAACCTACTAAAAAGGGTGAAATGAGTGCGACTCAGCTTTTTTCATTGTTTACTGCAGATATAATTAAAGAAGATGTAGAATTTGTGCGTTGATCACCAGTTGTCGAAAACCAGTCCGAAGCTTTCAGTATTTAATACTTCCTTCCAGTTTTCAATCAATGTTTTATAGGCTTCGCCTACCGGCATTATTTTTCTGTCAAGGTCAAATAATCCTAATTCATTTACAACACCTGCATCATTACGTAACGCCGAATCCCAATCAACCTGGTGACATAAGCTATACCATGTAAATCCAATTATTGGTATACCATCGTGTTTTAATCGATGGACATTGGCCCATTGTTTCAACAACCATTCTTTAGACGCCGGCATTTTGATATTTGTTTCAGTATGCATTATCGGAAGCTTATATCTTCTGTAATACTGGTTAGTTATGACATAGTAACCGAATATTTCACCCGCTGCCTGTGTATGACCATTGGGAAAAACTAAATGCTCATTTGTTACATAATAGTCATTTCCCATTATGCATTTTGCTTTCACCTGGTTTTGTGTGAACCAATAATATTCATCTTTTGTCATTCCATTCGAACGCAGGTATTCATACATCGTTACATTCAGCGGGTAACCATAAGTTAGATCCAGCGAAAGAAATCTTTTTTGATTTAGGAAACGGGCTAAAGGAACTGCCAGGGGATCCATTGCATGAAAATATTCTGAAGATTCGCTTTGAATAAATGTTGCTTCAGGTTGAATTTGCAAAATAGCATGCATTGACATCACATTTGCCTTGCATAAATGCTTTAAGGCTGTAACGAAAGATTTATCTGATCTTAATCGTTCGTTCCACCAACCATATTGCGCTGAAAACATGGCCGCAATAAAAATTTCATTGACGGGTGTGTATAATTGCAAGTCAGGAAATCTTTCAGCAAACGCTTTTGAATATTCTGCGAAGTGAGTTGGAAAATCAGGGTTTTGAAAATTACCCAGCCAATCAGGCACTCCGAAATGGCAAAGATCCACTATCGGGGTTATGTGTAATTCTTTTAAGTAATTAAAAGTTTCATCAGCAAAGGACCAGTCATATTTACCCGGTCCCAAATGTGTTTTATAATAGGGCGGGCCATACCGTAAAAACTCGATCCCTATTTCTTTAACTAATTCAAAATCCTTTTTCCAATGAGTATAATGAAATCCTTTCTCCATTTCATCTATCCGCTTGGTTGATCCGTCCGGCAATTGAATAGTTGGGTAACTATTTTCTATTCCAGTTGAAAACATGAATTTATTTCCCGGCATATAAAATAACTTTTAAACGGTTCTATGTTCGAAAAATCGTTCCAAAGCGTTATCCAACACCGGTAGTTTTATCCCTCTGTCACTTTTTAAGGCGCTGTTCAAGGGTCGTTGGGCTTTCCATCCCATTTCATCCAGGTTTTTAAAAAGAAGATTGTTTGTTTTATATCCCGCCCTATCCGCGATTGCATAAGCAAAGTCCGCCCAGCTTATCATTCCATCATTACTTAAATGCCAAATTCCCTTTTCTTCATCAATAAACAGATCCAATGCAGTGTTTGCAAGATCAGGGACATAAGTTGGCGATACGATCACATCTTTAGCCACCGGGTATGACCGTTCATTTTGCAGAGAATTTAAAATGGTATATACAAAATTGTAACTGTCCCATGGTCCGAAAAAAGCACTGGTGCGAATGATCAATGATCCGTTATTTACTTTTTGTACAACCTGCTCTCCATTCGCTTTGCTTATTCCGTAAATATTCAATGGCTTTGCAATATCGCTTTCTTTGTAAGGAGTCTTTTTTTCACCATCAAAGATAAGGTCAGAGGAAAACGTCATAAAACGAATGCCCCGGATATTACATGTGTTCGCCAATATTCCCGGGGCAATAGTATTTACAGAAAAACATTCATTATAATTAGTTTCTGCGTCATCCACTTTTACATAGCCTGCCGTGTTGATCAATCCCCATGGCCGATACTCATCAATAATAGCTCTTACTTCCCGCTCATTTGAAATATCCATGTCCTGCCTGCCTAATGCGATATAGGGTATAGAACGGTGCTCACATATTTTCATAAATGCATTCCCTAAGGTTCCATTCTTTCCAATAATTAAAAGCCTGTTTTCTTTCTTCGAATTCATAATTTTATTCATATCCCTGTTTTTATTCCACCATCCTTTAACATCGAGTAATGGATGATGATACTCTCCTGTTGTGGCTATTGTTTTGACCATTTTGCCAAGAGCTGTTTTCCTGATTTTTTTGTTTCCTATATCGAAGGCGCCCGATTCATAATAATTATTCGTACAAGTAAGCAAACTATTCCAGTCAAAAGCACCGAGCAGCGACCAAACTGTTACAGCAATTATATCAACACCTTCATTTTTTAAATTGCAACAGTCTTCCCATGTTTCTTTGAACCAACGCATTTGCTCTTCACGGGTACAGCTCAAATGATTTTCTGTAATTGCCATAGGAATTTTATATCTCTCCCAGGCTTCTTTTAGAAGAACATTTAAACCAGCAAGCTCTTTGACCCTTACTGCTTCGACATCTGCATATTTATGTTTGTGATTACCACCATGTGTGGAACTATGATAGTTCTCAATATTTTCATCCAAATATCTTTCCGAGGTTACGTAATAGTTGAAGCCAATAATATCAGGCGGGCACGGATTCTCTAAGAAAAATTCAAGGTCACTTATTTCAATGCCAATTGAAATAAAATAATTCCAAAAAAAATGTTGTTGATGCACGTTGCCGCATAACAGGTCATAGGTAAGCCAACGTCTCTCATTTTCATATGCTGCCTGGTAAGAAAGCAGGTCGGTACTGTGGGTTTTAGAAAGATCTTCCGTTTGTACCAGTTTAGCTTTGGGATTTATTTTTCTTATTGCCTGCATACTCAATACAACTCCCTTCAGTTGATTAATGAGCATTTTAAAAAAGGTTAACTCATCTTTAATATGTGGATACCATAAACCATAAAGCCCGCTGAATCTCGCAGTAGTTAAAGGTTCATTTACCGGGGTATAATATTCAAGCCATGGAAATTTTTTAGCGACAGCTCCCGCATATAAAGCGAGTTTGTCAGGAAATTCGGGATCTGTCAGGTCTGTAAATGCGGGCCCGCTTCCATGATGCACTAATCCTGCAATTGGTTTAATATGCTTCCTACGAATTGTAGTAAGCTGCTTTTCTGTCCAGGTCCAGTCAATCTTCTCATTCGGAACAGGCTGATGAAACTCCCATAGCAAAGGATATCTTAGTTTTTTAATACCAAGCTCCGCGAACCGTTCAATATCTCCCGGTCTTGTATAATGTCCTGAATAAAGAAGCTGGTCACGAAAAACATCCCGCACCCTATTGATCGTACATTCAATTCCACCCCAAACCTCAGGATTGCAAGACTGGTAATTTATGTCCGTTGATCTGTGTTCCATTTTCATGTTCTTTCGATCCATTTATTTTTTTGAACAAGGTTAACGACTGCGCTACTACCTGGTCCATATTATAATATTTATAAGTTGCCAGTCTTCCTACAAAATGAACATTGGGTATCTCTTCAGCCAATGCCTGGTATTTTTTATATAGTTCAGCATTTTCCGGCCTCGGCACCGGGTAGTATGGATCTCCTTCTTCTTTTGGGTATTCATATACCATTGTTGTTTTCGGATGTTTTTGACCTGTCAGGTATTTAAACTCAGTTACTCTTGTATAAGGATGTTCATTCGGATAATTCACAGTACCGGTTGGTTGAAAACATTCTGTTTCTACCGTTTCAAATTTGAATTCAAGTGAACGATAAGGAAGTTTGCCATAGCAATTATTAAAATAATAATCGATAGGCCCTGTATAGATCATTTCCTTATACGGGATCATTCTTTCTATTTCCTTGTAATCTGTATTCAGCATTACTTTTATTCCCGGATGAGAAAGCATCTTCTCAAACATCTTTGTGTAACCATGCAATGGCATCGCCTGGTAGGTATCGGTAAAATATCGGTCATCTTTATTTGTACGGGTTGGTATTCGTGCAGCAACGGAAGCATCGAGTTCCCTTGGATCCAGGCCCCATTGCTTTTTTGTATAACCTTTGAAAAATTTTTCATACAGTTCCTTTCCTACTTTACTTATCACTACATCTTCTGAAGTAACGATCCTTTCTTTTTTCTCAGCCCTGTCTTCCAAAAATTTTTCAACTTCAGAAGAACATAATTGAGTACCGTATAATTTATTAATTGTATTAAGGTTGATCGGTATAGGCACCAACATTCCATCAACGCTTGCTAACACGCGATGCTCGTAAGGACGCCATGTTGTGAATTTTCCGAGATAATCATAGATCTCTTTGCAATTTGTATGAAAGATATGCGGTCCATATAAGTGTACAAGTATTCCTTCATTATTATAATAATCGTATGTATTTCCTCCAATATGATTTCTTTTATCAATTATCAAAACTTTTTTACCTGCCTGGCTTGCCAATCGCTCAGCGATGACCGCCCCTGCAAATCCGGCCCCTACCACTAAATAGTCAAACATAGGCTTGTGATTTATTTTCATGATTAATAGTTTTAGTGTTTATAGTTTTATTCATAAGCTCATTCATTCGTTTCCATATATCATCCCACGACATAGTTTCCAATAGATCATCTACTTCTTTTATCCAATGCCTGCTTCTTTCAGTAGATAAATATTGTTCGATCGCTGCGACAAATTCACCGGGAGTATCTGCAATGCTTACCACTTTTTTGTCAGCGTATGGATGAACAACGTCATGAACTGAAGTTGATACAACTGGCTTACCGGCTGCAAGAAACTCGGGGGTTTTCGTGGGGCTTATATATTTTGTTGCTTCATTTAATTCAAAAGGCATCATTGCAACATCCCATCCTGCGAGGTAGCCCGGTAACTCCTTATAATCCCTCATTCCTATAAAGTGAATATTTGCATTCGTTGGCAAACTTGAAGGATCAATTTTAGCAGTGGGCCCAATAATTACAAAATGCCAGTCAGGACGTTGCTCTGCCATTGATCTTAAAAGTTCAATATTGAAGCGTTCATCAATTACTCCATAAAATCCAATTCGTGGGTGAGGTATAGAATCCTGGTCAACCGGGTCCTTTGTAAACTTCCTTGCTTGTATAAAATGGTTGACATCTATGCCACTTGGAACGCCATGTATATTTGAATGAAATTTCTTTTTTGCTTCATACAAATGCATGCCCCCGGTAAATACGATATCAGCTTTTGCAAAAAGTTTTTGCTCCCGATCTTTTAATTCGGGAGCCGCAAATTTGAAAGAAGAAAGTTCGTCCATGCAATCGTACACAAGTAATGCCGGTTTTAAATGATCGCTAAACACAAATGATAACGGGGTGTAATACCAGGTCACATAAGACTTAATATTCATCGACTCCATGAACATATCCAATAGATGACGCAATGCATCTGCGGTGTTTTCTGTGTCACGGGTAATATGAGGTGTTACAACACAGACACCGCTAACAGGATCATCAAAAATTTCATTGTATTGTGAAGGAGCGTCATATACAGGCTCTTCGAAAAAGAATACCCTCCGTTCTTTAGCAAAGCGACTCATTAAATGTTGCGGGCGTTGGTAAACAAAATTCCAGCGTAAATGAGAGAAACAAATAAGATCAATATTTTTTTTCGAAGGTGGTACCATAATTCATTTATGATTTATTATAAAGAATTATGCCACAACATTATTTATCAGAATTCGCTGATTAAAAGCGGGTAAAAGTTAAATGTTTGTGGAAAAAAAATTGGGCAAACATTATTTGTCCCGTGGCGATATATACGTGTAGAAATTTATTCTCATTTATTATTATTTACGGCCGAACATTAATTGCTTTTCTTTTTTACTTTTATCGATAATGAAAAATCTAAAGGACATAAAAATTATAGACGCGACAAACGAAGAACAACTGGATCATGTAAGAAATTTAATTAAAGCATTTGTCAAATGGCATTTAAAACGCCATTTGGAAGACATAGATTTTACTAATGGATATTTTGATCCCAGGTATCTGGAAAAAGAGCTGGCATCGCTGCCTGGTAAATATTCAATTCCAGCAGGAAGACTTCTATTGGCTTTTTATAATGATCAGCCAGCCGGTTGTGTAGCATTAAAGAAAATAGACGATCATTCATGTGAAATGAAAAGGATGTTTGTCTATCCTGAGTTTCATGGAAAAGGAATTGGATATGCCTTAGCAAAAGCGATCATTGATGAAGCGAAAAAAATAGGCTATTCAGCCATGAAACTTGATACAAGCATAAGACAAATTGAAGCGCAAAAATTATATCAGGGCGTTGGATTTAAAAATACTAAAGCATATTACGAACTCCCTGAAAAGCTAAAAAATTGGTTAGTGTTTATGGAGTTGAAGCTATAGCCTTATATATGCACATAACGAACTCCTTTTTCGTAACTTCAGGGTTGATTAAAACTACTTCCAATGGCAGCTTTCACACTTCTAATAAATGGTAAAGAATACAAAACCGATGTAGCTGCAGATACTCCTTTGCTATGGGTATTGCGGGATCATCTCGGTTTAGTAGGAACTAAATATGGTTGCGGTATTGCACAATGCGGTGCCTGCACTGTTCATATTGATGGCAACCCTGCCCGGTCTTGCACATTACCTGTTTCAGCGATCAGATCTGCAAAAGTTACAACGATCGAAGGCTTATCCAAAAATGGTGATCATCCTGTTCAATTAGCGTGGGATGAAGTGGATGTTCCTCAATGCGGTTATTGCCAGGCAGGGCAAATAATGACTGCTGCTGCTTTGCTGAAACGAAACCCCAAACCAACACAGCAACAAATTGATGATGCCATGCACGGCAACCTTTGTCGTTGCGGTGCTTATCATCGTATTCGTGAAGCAATCCAATCAGCAAGCAAAAAACTTTAAACTATGGCAACTCTCAATAAAACAAACAGACGAGATTTTTTAAAAATAACTTCTTTAACCGGTGGTGGGCTTGTACTTGGTTTTAGCTGGTTTGGCAGTGAAGCTGCGCCTGTGATTTTAAGTAATACTGCTGTTGCAGCAGATCTGAATTTCAATAGCTATTTATCAATTGCAACCGATGGAACCATTACTATTTTGTCTCCCAATCCTGAACTAGGGCAAAATATAATGACATCCTTCCCGATGATAGTTGCTGAAGAGCTTGATGCAGATTGG
>Ga0193740_1000531_pt1 | contig 9976 bp, 7 predicted proteins | sample L2s1metaG_FD_145072 | JGI IMG/M metagenome (GOLD analysis project Ga0193740, IMG submission 145072) | Soil microbial communities from a riparian zone of the East river system, Colorado, United States - L2s1 | ecosystem: Environmental > Terrestrial > Soil > Riparian zone | place: USA: East River... | reverse complement strand
GTTCCTTGGAAAAACTATGACCATGCCAGTATCTCAAGAACTGCTCGGACGTGTATTTGACGGTCTAGGAAGACCAAATGATGGCTTACCTGATCCTGTTGCTGATAAATTCCTTGATGTTAATGGAGAACCAATGAATCCTCAGAGCAGAGAATATCCTACTTCATTCATCCAAACTGGAGTATCTGTTATTGACGGGATGCTGACTTTGGTCAGGGGTCAAAAGCTGCCTATTTTTTCAGGTTCCGGAATGTCTCACAACATCTTAGCAGCGCAAATTGCACGTCAGGCCACTGTGGTGGGGACGAATGAAGACTTTGCTGTGGTCTTCGCCGCGATAGGTGTCCAATACTCTGAAGCTCAATATTTCAAGAGAAGCTTGGAAGAATCAGGTGCATTGAAAAGAAGTGTACTGTTTGTCAACCTTGCAGATGATCCCGCTATCGAAAGAATCATTACACCTAGGGTCGCTCTAACTGTAGCTGAATACCTTGCATTTGATCTTGGTATGCATGTACTAGCGATACTAACCGATATGACCAATTATGCCGAAGCTCTTAGAGAGATAAGCGCAGCAAGAGAAGAAGTTCCAGGTAGAAAAGGATATCCTGGATATTTATATACTGATTTGGCAAATAATTACGAGAGGGCAGGCAGAATTAAGGGAAAAAATGGAAGTGTTACTCAAATGCCTATCCTATCAATGCCGGCAGACGATATTACACATCCAATACCTGATTTGACCGGTTACATTACGGAAGGACAAGTAGTCTTAGGAAGAGATCTCTTCAGAAAAGGAATCTATCCACCCGTTAATGTAATGATGTCTCTTTCCAGATTGATGAAAGATGGTGTAGGTGAAGGAAAAACTAGATCTGATCACATGGAAGTTGGTAATCAGATGTACGACGCATATTCAAGAGCCCAAGAAGTCCGAGCGCTAGCAGAAATTGTAGGAAAGGCCGGTTTAACCGGAGTTGATTTGAAATATCTTGACGCTGGTGATAGTTTTGAAACTCACTTTCTAAAACAAAGTCCTGACGAAAATAGAAATTTGGATGAAACCCTAAGTAGAGCATGGGATATATTAGCGACTTTACCAGAAGGCGAACTGACCAAGATTAAGGACAAACACATTCAGCAATATTACAAAGGGAACAAGTAATTTAGAAGTTCATCGAAATCGAAATGTCATTTGGCAAAAATGTTACTGCAACGAAAATTGAACTAATTAAGATAAGAAGATCGTTGCAAGTTAGTACCATGGTTCACAAAATACTTGATGATAAAAGAGAAGTATTACTAAAAAAAATTGATGAGATGATAGAAGAGGCTAACAAGACAAGAGGGGATATCTGGTCTCCACTTTCTGATATTTATTCTGCAGTCTATGATTCATACATGTCTCTTGGAACATCAACGCTTGAATCAATTTCAGATTCGACTCCGGGTATAATGGAAGTGAACGTGAATGTGAGAAGAATCGTTGATGTCAAGATACCTACTCTAGAGATAAAGACCAAGGAAGGCGGTCAAGAGCTTTCTTATGGATTTTCGGAAACAAACGTGTATGTTGACAAGGCATCCAAACTGATAAAGAATATGCTTCCACAGATTTGTAAAGCCGCAGAATATGAAAATGCCATCTTTAGTCTAGCCAAAGAACTTGAAAAAACACAAAAATTAATCAATGCACTTGAATTTGTTATAATTCCGCAGTATCAGAATGCCATATCCTTTATTAAGGGAACATTGGAAGAACGTGAAAGAGAAGAATTTGTAAGACTCAAAAAAGTGAAAGTTGTTCTGGATAAGAAAAAGAATATAGAATAGGCAAAACAATGCATATTTATGGTGGCAAGTAATATGGACAACGATATAATCGCAGAATACTTTAGAAAATCAAAACAAAACTTACGGTCAGAGCATGATTCAATGGTTGAAAATGTAAAAAATGATATCTCCTCTTGCAAGAAGAAAGCAATGTCAAACGTTTAAGTAACTACCGGAAATTTTTCCAATGTACTATGTTCAAATATCTCAATTAATCATTTTAATTTAGAACTAATATCCTCGACTAAGAAATTTCTTGTTGAAGTTTGTAAAGGTCTAGAATAATTCGATTAAGAAATTGCCAATTTCTTTTAACGTTTTATTTATTAATGATGCTTTGAATTCGGTAACTTTTTGAACGTTCTTAGTTATAATTAAATATGGCCTTCAATTTGGAACCACTGTATGATGAGTGTTAACAGAGAAAAAGTTAGTATTATTCTTCTGACCATTGCTATAACATCTAGCATACTATTCTTGTATAACAACTGGGTCTATGCACAAGCGGAAACAGAAGGCACCTCCGATACAGGTTCCAAATTTATTGGTGCAGGAATGGCCTTTGGTCTTGCGGCTGCTGGATCAGGAATAGGCTTAGGATTTGTGGGTGCTGCTGGTTTAGCTGCGATAAGCGATAATCCAAAGATGCAATCAAGAGTCTTCATATTTGTAGGTATGGTAGAATCCATTGCAATCTATGGTATTGTAATGATGTTCATTATCCTGGGTCAATGAGGAGCACAATACGTCTCAACGGGTTCCTTTTTTTCCGTAGAGAATTCGGTACTTTGAACTAGATCACAGCCAATTTTTTGGCAAAGGGTTGTTTGAAGAATTCGATTTCCATGCTCTAGAAGAAGAGTATCCGGAATTTCAAGGAATGGCTGTAGAGGAATGGATAATTGACTAGTGAATACGAGAATTATTTCCAGATTCATCATCCGACTAAAAGGGAAAGGTTTTAAGGAGAATTAATAATCAAACAATTCAATACAATGGGGCAGGCTAAACTTTTAAAGTCAACTGTGATTCTTCCAAGAATTGAAACTCATGAAGTCGTAAGTAAGTTGGCCGAATTGGAATGGTTTCATCCGTTACAAAATCCTTCTGACCATAGTAACCCGTATTTTGATGATCTTTTGTTAAACGCTCAAAAATTGTATCAGGACATTGACGAAGTTATTAGGTCCTTGGCCATACCAACTGAAACCGGCATAATGCTACTCTTTTTAAGGGTGCCCCTCAGGAAAAAACTGAATACAAGATAAATGATATTCAGAATTTCATCGTTGATTTAGAAAATAAAAACAAGGTTCTATTGGAAGAACCAAAATCGTTACTGAAAACCCAACAGCAAACTGAAAAGGAACTTGAAGAGTACCGAAATGCATTGGACGCAATTGGGAGTGCTTCAAAGCTCAAGATGGAACTATCTGGACTCCGTAACCTGAAAACATTTTTTGCAGAAATTTTTATTGTTAATACCAAGGACATTAGGGAAATTCAAAATAGTTTGAGTGATCTGATTGTCCATCCATTCAAACTTAATGATGAGAAATCTTCAATTACTGTCATCGGCTCACAAGAGGATTCCGAAAAAATCATGAAGGTGCTTAGAAGCTTCAATGTACATCCAATTCAAATCCCCTCTGATTTGCCACAAAATCCAAGTTTAGCCTATGATAAATGCCAGAAAGTATGTAAGGATCTTGAGAAGAAGTCTACAGAAGTTACTAAAAAAATTGAAAAGCTGAAGGTAACACTCTTGCCAAAATTGCTTTCATTGTATGAGTCATCTAAAATAGCAAAAGACGTTTTGGAAGTCACAAGAAAGCCTGGAGGTACAAAGAATTTTGCAGTTATTCAGGGATATATCCCAGTCAGCATGGCGAAAAGGTTTGATGCCCTTACAAAAAGTTATGTCTCTATCACGGAACCTGCCTACGTTGATATGTATGCTAACAATCAGCTTCCAACACTACTCGTTAATAATAGATATGCGAGGACTTTTGAAGTAATAACTGAGACGCAGGGTATTCCCTCACCTGGTGAAGTAGACCCAACTCCGATTATTGCCTTTGTATGGCCTGTTTTTTATGGCCTTATGTTTGCAGATTTTGGACATGGCCTGTTACTTTTCGGCTTGGGTATGTTTCTTAGGTATAGAGCAAATGGGAATCTAAAGACATGGGCAACACTATTGGCTGCAAGTGGTGCAGCAGCTACCATAGCCGGTTTAGGTGTAGGGGAGATGTTTGGTTTTCATATATTGGAAATACCAAGTTTGGCACTCATTTTTGAGCCATTGGATGGTTTAGTGGGCATCCTAAATGTGTCAGAATTAACATTCGTTCAGGTAACAAACATACTAGCGGTATCGGTTGCTATTGGTATTATGCATTTATTGATGGCAATGTTACTGAAACTTAGAGCTGATATATTGGAACGGAATAAACTAGCCGTTCTGACACATGATATCCCATATATATTTCAGTTTCTTGCCGTAGTAGCATTGATACTTGCTGCGATAGGTTCTGGATACGATATAATAGGCATGTTTGGAATAACGGGAGTTACTCATAATGAGCCTGTACCGTGGTTGACAGCTATATTCGGAGATTGGGTAACAGTAGAGTTGGTTGCAAAAGCCATGCCCCCGATAATCATTGCAACTGCGGGAATTATGATTTATGGGGGTAAGAAAGAGCAAGAACTTGCTGCTAAACATGGTCATGATGAAGGTGCTGGATTAATGGGAATTGTTATAGAGGTCATACTGGTAAGGATAATTGAAATTCTGTCTAACGTGATTAGTTATACTAGAATTGGAATTATGCTATTGGTACATTCTGCTCTGTTGGTAACGGTCAATGAATCATATGAGAGTGGAGGCGGATTAGCAGTTTTGATTGGTGGTAATATAGGAATAATGCTTATTGAGGGATTAATTGTATATATTCAGACAATTAGGTTGCATCTTTATGAATGGTTCCCAAAATGGTATAAGGGTGAAGGAGTTGAATTTAAGAAATTGATTCCAAACAAGGTGTATTCAAATCTTGTTTGGTCGGAAAAACAATCTAGCTAAAACATATTTAGTTACTTAAAAAAAATATTCTTTTATCACTAAATATTTTTAGATTCATTGGCAATTGAAGAAGATTGGAGTAATATATGATGTGGTACAGGATAAAACTAATTCAGATTAATTAACTTTGATAGTATAGTTTCTCCTGGAATTTTCTGTTCAATTCCGGAAGCTATTGCTGACAAATTTCTAACTTCTATTATGATCAATTTTAGAGCGGCAAGTACAATACCAACACTAAACATGGTTTTAAAAGCTGACAATGCTCGCTTCAGGCCAATTTGTTCAAATCCCTTCTCTATTTGCAATATTGAGTCTATATCGCTTGCTGGATTTTGCGGAACTATGTCTTTGTATACGGTATTAGACAATTCTGCAATTGCCTCTGATATTTTTTCAGTATTTATCATCTTTTGTACAGTCTCCTTAGTTACCTTAGAGGTAGTAGCTACCACGAGATTATTTATCTCATCAGGGGGTAGATTCCAAAATTTTCCTCGAAGTATAGCAAGCACATTATAAGAATCGATATCAACAGAGACAATGTTCTTTGCCTCCAAAGACTGTGATTCAGTATTCATTGCTCTGCCCAAATCATGATAGAAAACATGATCAAGATACACGTCAAAAATTCTAACATCTCCCTTATCCTTGTATATAGCAGCTGCCTTAGTAACATCCTCTGCAAATTCACTGCCAGCGATTGAAGAGACTGCCTCATCCAAATTCTTTGAAACCAATGCTTTGACTACTAAGTCGCGTCGACCGACTAATTCTTCTGCCCTCAAATTTATTTTTGGCAATAATTCGTCATAAGATTTTCCAAGGGCTTTACCCTTTAATATCATCTTCAAGTTCCATGTGATATGCTTTACAAAATATGCACTAAGAATTCTAGCTCCCCCTGAAACATTGACCATTTTTACATGTGTGTTTACCAAATATTCCTTTAACGCATTTTCTATCTTATCGGCGGTGTAAGGTTTAGTAAGCTTGGCTAATGCATCAAGGTAAACAGTATTTTTCATTCTCGTTACTAGTTCATCCATATCCCTTGATTCTGTCAACATTTGGAGTTCATTCTTTGTTAACATCCTTCCTTTTAGTCCATGAGACATAACAGTTCCAAAAATTTTACCTGGCATGCTTACCTTGCTCAATGGCTATGGCACATCCTCTATCAATAAATTAATAATTTTGCATCAATTTTAATCTTGCCTGAAGAATCCAAAAATATCTCTCCGCAAAAAATTCATGCATGAAGTTGACACCCATAATCTATAAAAGGGTAGTCATATCAAAGCTGATGACGCAAGATTCGCTGAAGGTGTATAGAAAGGAGAACATCCCATTAATTCATACCTTAACCTTTATTCGCTCAATTTGTTCAGGTATCATGTTTTAGATAATCGAGGGTTTAGAAAGTCGGATCTATTTCAGATGGACATTGATCGGAAGCAAACGCAGGTGTATTGCCAGTTGTCCAATTATATTATATTAAAAAAAATTCCTCAATCCCCAGCTTCTTCAGATGTACGTGCTTTACCAAACACAGTAAAGTCAAAGGTCAGTTTCTTTCTATTTCTCTAAAATACAACTAATGTCTTTGGAGTTCAACTGTCAAAAAAAGATGATATAGATTGCGATATTGGATGGGCAAATCCAAGAGTAATAAAATGAATCGAAAAGCCTATGATTACGCCCATCAATAAATTATCCGTGTGCCAATAAATTCCCAGAAATATCCCCAACGTAGGAACAGTAAATAACAATGCAAGAATTACACTTGTACTTATCATCTTGATCATAATGTCTGGCGTAACATTTTCTGATTTCTGACAAGGAAACTGAAACTTTACACTTGTTCTTGACAATTGACAAAAAATTGTTTTTACATGCCTGATTTATATATTGACGTCCTAAAAATTATGAAAAATAATCTTATTGCTTATAGAATTTAACTGGATAATAGTTGCAATATGAATTTTGTAGCCATAGAATAAACAAAAGAATCATAAAAAACATCATTGAGAATTATCTATCTAACGACTCAAGTAGGATTGGTCCAATTTGGTCCCATGTGTTTTTGTTAAAGATAACTAGCTTGAGCAAATATTCCTGAGCCAATTACACAAGATGTATATTCCGACTTAAATCAAGGCTTGATTAACATATTGACTTATTGATATTACATTGATAATTTTCTAGAGATTTTATATGCAAATCCCATGGCCACAAATAGAGTTATTATTCCAGCAGATATAGTTATTATCAGATTTGTTTTGATAACATAATGAAATAAGATAGTGCTGATTATAGCAGGCACTGCAATAATAATTGCGAGCAACGTACCATTAAGAAAAATTTTTAGTATCGAAATTTTTGCATCATTTTTTTCAGAGTTTGAATCCAACTTTACAAGTGATAATTCTAAATCATATAAAAATCCTTCACAATAGATCCCTAAATCCCGGATAGAATTTGGAATTTTTTCTAATTCTATTTTGACGAATTATAATTTGAGATTAATAATTTCATTCACCATTATAGAATCTTTTGACCGATACTATTTACGACATAATTTGACGCTACAATTGTGGTTCAATATAGAAAAAATGTAATGCTGATTTCAAGTAGACTCCAGATAGATTGGTTTACCAATAGCCCTAGAAAACTCAAGTGAATTCAGCATAAATTCCTAGGTTAAATTTCAGTTATACTCAAATTACTAATGCACACTCTATCATTCACTAAATGTATGTGAAAGAAATTGCTCTTCAATTATGTACTTGTACCTGGTTAGAGATAATGACTTGTATTGGGGTTACACTATATCTCGTCTATAATTCTGAATATTATCTTGCTTTAATTACAATATTAGTTTTTTCACCGCTCATAGGATTTCATTTTGCAATATCAAAAACCAGTAACGATGAGTACTGTGCTAGTTGTCGAAAATGAAATTAATATTCGTTACAGCATTATGTATATAAAATATTCATAAAGCACAACAAGAACGTGGCTTCCAAACTAACCTAGAATATCAATTCGTCAATACTCAAAATTCTCCCACAATATTTACATTTCAGAATAATTTTTTCCTTATCAATAACTTCAATCACGGATTTTATATTCTCCCCGATAGTTACACATCTCAAATTAGGACACTTGAAAATTCCGGTAATAAAATCTGGTAGTTGGATCTTTCTTTTTTCTGCTAATTTGTAATCTTTAATGATGTTTATAGTGGCATGTGGCGCTATTAAGGACAACTTGTTTGTTTCATCTGTTTCCAGATACCTGTTTTCTACCTTGATAATATCTTTTTTATCATATTTGTTGCTTGGGACATTCAAAGCAACTGTTATGACATTTCCCTCTCTACCGGTGATATTTAGCGCTCTCAGAACTAAAAATGCCTTACCCGATTCTATGTGATCTATTACAGATCCATTTTTGATTCTCCTTACAATTAATTCAACTGAATTGGACAGATTCTTTACGCCCTTCCATTATTATATTAGCTATACTATAAAAATATGAAACCTACGCTCTAGTACTTTGGTAGAAAGTTTGATAGTAATCCTGATTTATCAGAAAACAAATATGTCTCTTCTAGAGTCTTGTGTAGGCGGAAATGTTACATTATAGAGAAACAGATCTCTTACAAATCAAATAATATTTTGCATCATCATTTTTTTGAACTCAATATCTGATAAATTCCTTTTCGCTTCCAATATCATTGCAACATCATTTCCGACGATATATCTTTGCTTAGGTTCATCATTGCTTAAAACCTGTAATATCATTTTTGCAACATCAGTAGGTGACGTAGCGTGTTCTTGCATTAAATCAATATTTTTCTGAATTTTATCCAAGGATCGAGAATAGGGTGATCCGTTTTTAGTTGATTCTTCTGATATAACGCAATTACGGAAAAAATTTGTCTTGAGCACTCCAGGCTCAATAATGATTACTTTTATGCCAAAAGGAGATAGTTCATACATTAATGATTCACTAAATCCTTCCACAGCAAATTTTGTGCTTACATAAGCAGAAATGCCAGGAAAACCTACCTGTCCTGCACCTGAGCTTATATTAACAATTGTACCACTTTTCTGTAATCGCATTATCGGAATAACCTTTTTAGTAATATTGAGAACTCCAAAAAAATTAGTTTCAAATTGATTCCTTATTTCATCCAGAGTCAGGTCCTCAAAAAAGCCTACCAGACCATAACCCGCATTGTTTATCAAGATGTCAATTCTTTTTGCTTCACTTTTGACTCGATTAATTGCATTTTCTATAGACTTGTCATCATTTACATCAAGTTCTAGAATTTTTAGAGCAAGTTTTTCTTTTTCACTTGTCTTTGCAAGAGAATTTGATTTTTTTGTATCTCGCATAGTTGCAAATGTGTGAAATCCATTTCTAGCGAGCATCATTGCCGTCTCATAACCTATTCCACTGGAACAGCCTGTAATCAGTGCAACTTGAGGCATCACCTTAGTAGCCGTTTATTTTTTATATATATTTAGTTGCTAAAATTAGATAGATTCTATTAATTCTTCATGTGCTGTAAAGAGGGATAGCAAAGGGCAGCTGATTAAAAACATTAATTTATCATTGTCTAAAATATTATAAATAGCGCACTAACAGAGACACCACGTCTCATAACCAATTGGTTAGGTCTCTGGGACTCTTGGATATACTCATGGTTGGAATAGCTGCAATGATAGGCGGCTCGATTTTTGTTCTGACTGGACCGGCAATAGGTCTTGCAGGCAGTGCAGTTATTATTGTCTTTATTATCAATGGGATAATCACGTTATTTACTGCAATGGCATATGCAGAACTTGGATCTGCTATGCCTGAAGCAGGGGGCGGATACTTATGGGTGAGAGAAGGCTTGCCTCGACCCAATGCCTTCATAAGTGGGTGGATGGCGTGGCTTGCTCACATAATAGCTGGGTCATTATATGCTGTAAGTTTTGCCTCATTCCTCACAGGATTACTGGATATGACGAATCTTGCTCACGATCCTTTGCTTTTGAA
>Ga0193740_1000530_pt1 | contig 10009 bp, 10 predicted proteins | sample L2s1metaG_FD_145072 | JGI IMG/M metagenome (GOLD analysis project Ga0193740, IMG submission 145072) | Soil microbial communities from a riparian zone of the East river system, Colorado, United States - L2s1 | ecosystem: Environmental > Terrestrial > Soil > Riparian zone | place: USA: East River... | reverse complement strand
TATGTTTTTCTCTGATATATATTCATCCAATATTCTTTTGTGCTCTTCTGTTAATTCTATCTTTTGTTGTTTGTATACTTTTTTCGTTTTATAATTATGTTTTTTGATTATGGTGTGATAGAAATTAATATATGATATTAAATTATATTAATATGATGGCAACAGAATCGTGTCCATTTTCTTATGATCAATCAGGTGTATCATCTTTAAATCAAAAATGTTTAGAGTGTAAGTTAAGATTTGTAATTGATAACTATTATTTTTTGTTTTTGTATATACTTATTTTGCTTATGGTATTATATTATAAAGGATATAAATATGCAATAGTATTCACTATTTTAATTGTTTGTATTGTTTGTTATGCATTTACATGTTCAACATCCGCATCATTATCAATTAGAAGTGTTGAAACATATATTATATTATCAGTTGTGTTGTATTTGATATATTTTATATATACATGGATTAAAAGTTGATTATTTTTCATGAAAAACACTTATTCTAATCATTAATTTATAATTAATGTTTGCAACCATATCGTTAGACTATAAAGCAAATTTATTTTCACAACTATTACAACAAACAGATTTCGAAGATATTACAAAAGGTAGAAAGGGATCAGTTTTAGTTGATGTTAAAAATGATATAACTCCAATAGTAAGAACAACTACAAAATATAATAAATTGGCGCAAAAGTTTAAACTGGTTCATTATGATATAATGAAAAAGATTAGAGAAAAGAGTAATATACCAAATATATGGTTTAATAATGCATTAATAGAACTATATGATAGAGATTATTGTACTATGGGGTTCCATAGTGACCAGGCACTAGATTTATCAGGTGATTCTTATATTGCTGTTTATTCTTGTTATGAAAATCCACACTTATTAAATAAATCAAACTCAAGGAAATTAATTGTTAAAAATAAAAAAACTAATAAAGAAAATAATATTATAATGGAACATGACTCTGTTATTATATTTGATATATTATCTAATCAACAACATCTTCATAAGATTATTTTAGACAATAATAATGATAATAATAGATGGTTAGGTATTACATTTAGATTGTCTAAGACATTTATTCAACATATAAATGATCTCCCATATTTTTATAAAACTGACAAAATCTTAAGATTAGCTAATGATGAAGAAGTTAAAAACTTTTATAAGCTTCGAAGTGAAGAAAATAAAAGTTCAGATTTCAAATATCCTGAAATGGATTTTACAATTAGTGCTAGTGATCTGATGTTGAGTAAATGACATTATACAATTGGTTTTTTATAATCTCCATCATTTAAACTGAAATCTACTATTCCATAATCCATCATTTGTGTTGATAAATTTTCTTTAAAATAATTATCTTTTAATTCTTTTATTTTTTCTGGTGTTGATTCTTCTAATTTTATGTATTTATTTGGATGAACTTCAAGGTATGTTTGATTTTCTTTATATATAGCTTTTGTTTTAGAACATCTAATAACATAACCTAACCTTGTTGGAAGTTTATCAATTGGTAAATTGGATGGAACAATTTCATGGGTGTATAATCTGTTTGTGGATAATGAGATTACAAACACTGAGTTAGGATATAGAACAACATCAAAATGTTTAAATAATTTTGGGTCATACGAAAATTTTTGATTTTCTCCGATAGCTGCGCTGTCAGTTACTTCTTTCTTTAACCTAAATCGTAGTCTAGTTAGAACACTAGTATCTTTATAATAGTAATCAAATGCATCGTCTTTATGTTTTTTAACTTCTTTATTATCGTTAAACTGATAGAATGTTGTAAATGCTATCAATCCATTTCTTGGCATATCTTTTGTTTTATCTGAGTGCTCGCTTATTTTAGCTTTTCGTTCTTTTCCTTCAATGTTAGCATTGTTATACACTTGTGCAAGTACATGATTTAGTTCAGCTTTTGTTTGGAAAAAATGTTTACAAATGTCATTTACTTTATTCACAACTTCATTATCGGTTTGTCTAAAGTTATCTGTTGGACCGTCTAGATTTGTTGAACATCTTAGAAGATTAAAATTTATCATTTCATCAACTCGTTCTACTTTAGAAATATAAAGCCCGTTTCGGTGAGATTTTCCTGGTTTATTAGATTCTGTTAGTGATTGAAATTGGTGTTCTTTATTTAGAAGATCAAAATAATTTTTATCATCGTTGAAAAATTTGCGGAAGAAAACTCCTACATTGTGGACATTAAGTGGTACTTCACCAATGCTAACCATGTTAACTATTCCAGAAACTTTTTCATAATTATATGATAATTCTTTAACAATACAGAATAATATTTCACCTTTATTTTCTATTTCATTCAATAGTTTTTCAGTATTTCCTAGCATGTACACAATAATATTATAATTAATATCTTTTAACTTATTAACATCATTAAATACTCTTCCGCAAAAGTTTTTTGAGAGAAATGTTATTTCTTCTGAATTAGCTTTATGTGCTTCGTCTTCAACGTATAGTAGAATATGTTTATTTAAATGCAATGTGTTTTCTTTGTTATCAGTCATTAGTATTAATAATCTATTATTATATTTTTAAGTCTTTTTAATAAATAAATTCATTTTTTATATCAATTCATTATCATTAAATATTTTAAGACATTTCATCACAAATGTTTTGATATTAAAAGGTTCTCCATCTAAATACAATTCTTTAGAATCACAATAATAATCGATTTCAATGTCTGTTAAATCATACCGTATTTTAGCATCTTGTTCGCCCTGAGCGGATTTTTCATGTTCAAAATGAATTTTTGCTTCATAATCACAAATATTAGTATCGTCAAAGAGCGATCGTTTACATGGTATTTTATTATATTTGTTTGGACTCATAACACAAATATTTAATGCATCATGCCACACAGTCCATTTTTCAGTGTATTCTGGTAATTTCAAATAGAATTTATTTAACTTAACACAATCTTCTACATATATAGTACTATGTCTTGATCCATCACATTGATGTTCATGAAAAAAATCCACCCTAATCAAAATGTATGGTATGACTTGTTTTATTAAAACCTTTTCATAATGCCATTTACAACTACTTTTAAATTTTATTTGATCAATAAATTCTAGATAATTATTAATTACCTGTAATAATTCAACAGGTAAAGTATCCATAGATATTATAAATTAATAAGCATTATTATGTAATACATTTATTTTTCAATTATTTATTTCTTTGAATTTTTTGTGGTAATACTGATATTATGAAGTAGTTAGCTCATCTCCTTTTCGCCGCGCAGAATATTGGTATACTAAAATGGGTAAATCCACATAATATATTATCAATATTATTGTTACCATTTGTTTAATTATTGTTTTCATAATATAGTTTAATCCATTTTGTTATAAGTATTTTATGATACCTTATTCTACACACTATAACTCATTTAAAGATTTTAAAAAATCTGAATGAGTTTATGAGGATATTAAATCAAAATAAAATTTTGATTTACTAATCTTTATATATAATTTATTCTATTCCATAAATTAAATTTTTTAATGTTCAATCATCTTATTTTCATTTTCACTATCATTATTACAGTTATTAAATATTGTGATACAATTTGTAACAAATATTTTGAGATTAAAAGGTTCTCCATCATCAAATAGTAATTTGTCAGTGTAGTAGAGTTTTAAATCTGTTAAATTATATCTTATCTCTTCATCTTCATCAAAGTTAAATTCCCCTTCATATTCATAATAGTAAATATCGTCAAATAGTGATCTTTTATATGGTATTTTATTATATTTATTTGGATTCATGACACAAATATTATAATAATCACTAAATACTTCCCATTCATTAATGAGTTTAGGTATTTGAAGATAGAATTCATTTAATTTAATACAATCTATTACACTTATATAACTACGTCTTCCACAACCACCATCTGTATATTTGATAAGTTTTTCCTCTCTAATCAAAATATATGGTATAATTTGTGTTATTGAAACTTTTTCATAATGCCATTTACAACTACTCCTAAATTTTATTTGATCAATAAATTCTAGATAACCATTAATAACCTGTAATAATTCATTGGGTAAAGTATCCATACATATAATAAATTAATAAGTATTATTGATTTATATTATTATTATCATTGTTTCAATTTTTATTTTATGAATGGAAAGAATAAAATAAAAATTGAAATATTTATCTTAAAATCAACATATTATGTATTATTAAATTAATTTAAGGATGACAACATTACATCCTATTTTTCTTCTTCTCAAACAAAAAGCATACAACAAATGTATTGATTTGATAACTGTAACACCTGTTGAAGAGTTGTTGACAATTAAAAATAAAGGTGGAGTATTATTAGCTGATGTAGTTGTTGATATGTGGAATGTTCCTATGTTAGAAAAATTAATTGATGTTTGTGGTGGCGTAATTTTTTCACATTTGGATGCTCATAAACGTTTTTATGGCAAATTCAATGGATTAGAGAAAGGATTAAAAACAAAATTTCTAAAAAAATCTTTACAATATGATGATTATAAATTCACATTTAGATTGTATAGATATAGTGACAATGATGAAGGACTAGTAATGTTAAAACATATTATTAAAATGGCTAAAAAACATGATGATTGTCACTTCATAACTGGATTGTATAGATCATATCACAAAGATGATGAAGAATCATTTTTCTACAAAAAAATTATTAAAATGGCTAAAAAACATGATAAAAATTACAATAATTATACTGAAACATTACTTTCTTATACCAAATACGATACATCCTCGAATAATACATCAGATTATGATCGTGCTATTGAAGTGTTAGACACTTGCAAAGATAATACTGCTCCTTATAATTGGTGTATTATTAATGCCATTACCTGTTTTCTTTTTCCTGAAGAAATGGGTTGCGTGAGTCGCATAAGTCAGCGAAAAACACATCAAACGTTACCAGGTAATATTGATCTTGTATTAAGTATATTTAAACCAACTGTTACTGTTTGTAAAGAATTGCATTCTAGTTGTATGGTTCATGACAAACTTTTATTTGATTACTTCTATTCACATGAGTATCATTTGACTGAATATAGTGTTAACTTGATGGATTGTGTTGTGTCGTATGAATTTCAACTTGCTAGTTATAGTGGTTTTTGTGAAGTTAGTGAGTTTGATCTTTTTGATGATGTGTTTGTTGATGTTGATATCTTTTATTGTAATTTTAATGATATTTTCACAAGATTACTTTCAGATCATCCTACTGCAACTAAACTTCTTGATGATATGATTTTTAGAGATGACAGTCTTTATTATATTCTAAAATTACTGCAATCATCTATGCCAAAAACTTTTAATCAATTTACCAAGAGAATGCTGAGTAAATTTATTGTTCCATTCAGGGTTCCTAACTGTAGCGAATTGACTATGCTATCTATACACTATAAAAATATTATTATACCCAGCAATAACACTAAACTTGAAGATATTAAATATTTATTCAGGAAACATTATTGTATGTGTTGCAATAAAATATATTTTAGGGATAACACTGATATGCTTACATCTGTTAGTGTGTACACTATGAATGTTAAAGCTGCTACAGATGACGATAATGATGGTATTTCTTACACTGATCTACGAACGGTTACTGTGGATGGTGTTAGTTTTTGTTCTTTGGAATGTCAAGAAAAATATCAACTTTAAATTATAAACAAAATTTTTTTATTTCCCATCATATATTCCTGAAAAAGAAGGGACATTGAATTGTTCATCTCTGATCCACCAGTAAAATGTATGATTTATTTGAACAGATTTTTTTGATTTCTTCAAAGCTTCATTACCATTAAATGTTGTAGTAGAAGATGAGGCAACTACACCCTTTTTATCAACTTTGATATTAACATCATGCAAAATTTCTTGAACAAATAGTTTATTGTCACTAATACCAGAAAGATTTGCAGTTTCTGAAGAAAATATATCCGTAAAACCTAATAGTATCAAAATATCTTTTAATTTCAAACTTATTTTTTGTTGAAACATTGGCATTGTAACATGATATTTGTCTGGCACCATTTTATCTATATATTCATTTATTACAAGTGGTGGTAATGTAAGTTCTGGTTTCTTAACTTCTGGTTCTTCATCTTTTTTCTCTTTTTTACATCTTCTACCCTTTTCATTATAATAATATCCATCATCTGGTTGTTCATAGTCAAAATCAGTATTCATGAAAAAGACACCAAACCAATGTCCATTTGCCAGTGGAAATTCAAAACATTCACTATCCTCAATTTTAATATCATTACCATCTTGATCTTTACCATCTTTATAAATTGTATGATGTCTACAATCAATTTCACCAGCAGACATCATCACTTCTACTATCTTATAGTTACCATTTTGACAACCAAAGTATCCATTTCGTGATTCAGGAAATTTATTAACCCATTCGCCTTCATATAAAAGACAATTATTAAGAATCATAACTGTTAAAGCATTAATAATTCCTTGAGGAATCGCTTCTTTGTTTCCACCATTAGTAGCATCTTCAATGAATTTATTAATATGTTGTCTTGTTGGTTCAGCATCACCAAAGTTAACTTCTTCAACAACTCCAAGAGAATTCATCATATTTTTAAAATCAATCTTTACATTAACTCCTTGTTGAATGAAAGTACCATTTGTAATTTTAATTGTTTTTAAATTCTGTTTTAAATAATCTGCCAAAAGAAGAAGTTCAAACACTTCTTCTTTATCATTCAATGATAAAAAGTCAATACCCTGTTCTAATGCTCTTCCATGAGTAGCTGAAATAGTGGGAAGTAATCCCAGCAAAATACCGAGTGGAGCATGAGCCGTTTGGTCAGTTACTGGATTTTGTCTTGCAATAGCAAATAGTTTACTATTTATATTATTAATACATTTAAGAAGTTTTCCATGTGCATTATTGTGTGTGAGTGGATTCACAAATGTGGAAGAAGAAGAGTCAGAAGACATGTCAAAAACTGCAAAGTATGTGATGATAGATTAGAATAAATTAATAAGTATTAAAATCCATCAGTCTGTTTATTTTTCAACTTTTTAAATTCATATTTTTATAATACTCTCTTATTTTATCTTTCATAACTTGCTTCTCCTTATATTTGTGTAGATGTGCCATAACAAGTATATCAGATTCAGAATCTTTCGTTAATTTTTTAAGTTTTTCTTCCTTTGTAGCTTTAATTACTTCAAATTTTGAAGCTGTTATTACATTTTTTTTATCTTTTTTAATATCATATTTTTTAGATAAAGCATAATTTTCATTATATCCAATTGTATTAACCATGTAGTATAATTCGCCCCTGTATTTTACAATTGAATGTTGTTTTTGAGGTGTTTTGACTCTTGTTTTGGACAATATCTTAAAACAAAATTTGCAATAACTACTTCCCGATGATGTAAATACCATGTTGTAACAAAATGGTGTTATACATTTAGGACTAAGCCTTAGACCACCGCAGTATTGATCATATTTTTTAATAGCATATATTTCTTCTAATGTGTCAGACATTTTCTCTAATTTTGTTTTCTCTTCACTTACTTTTATAACACTTGGGCTAATATTCCAAAATTTCAATTCACTCATAAATTCTTCAGGATAAGCATACTCTTGATCCATTAACAATCGAAGCACATGAGTAAATAAGTCCGGATCCCTTGCTATATCAAGTTTCTTACTTTTATCAGTATCCCAATTAGCAAAATATGATTCAAAATAGGGACTCTTTTTAAGAATATCTTGAGTGCTGTAGAAAAGTTTGCCACCCACATAAAATTGGAAAAGTTCTGACATTTGACAATAAAGTTGTCACCGATAAATAGTAAAATATATTGAATATAATAGACTATAAACAATTCAATTTTTCTTATAAAATTGATATTTTATTCGTTTAGTAATGTAGTTTATATTGTAAATATAATATTACAATGGGATCAATTGTTTCGGCATTAGGTGGGAGCAGCAGAGAAAGTTTACATCAAACTGCAAATCAATTTGTTTTTCATCCTCATCCTTCTAAAGGAATGAAATATCCAAAAAATGTTCGACAGTTTAATATTGCATCAAAAAATGGCACTATGATTGAAGTTATTTGTATACATCCTCAACAACAAAAATGTTTAACTAATAGGATTATTATTTGGTCTCATGGTAATGGTTGTATTAATGAAGAAATGTATTCATACTTACAATTATTAGCAGACCAATTTCTATTAAAGGTTGTTAGTTATGACTATCAAGGATATGGAAATTCAAAAGGTGAATGTAGTGAAGAAAATTGTTATGATGATCTTGAAAGTGTAGTTAATCATTTTATAACACAGGAAAACCATAAGAAGAATGAAATTTATTTGATTGGACATTCATTAGGAACTGGTGTTACGATTGATTATGTATCCAAGAGTAACTGGACAAATGCAATAGTCTTGATTTCACCGTATGAATCTATGTTGAATGTTGTAGTTGATGAAAATACAGCATACACGTCATCTAGTCTTGATATGTTTAATAGTAAGAGTAAATTGGATAATGTAAAATGTCCTGTTAAGATTTATCACGGCAAAAATGACAACTTGATAAAAGTGAAACATTCAGAAAATCTGTTCAAAGTACTATCTAATAAAACTATACAACCAACATATTTTGAGAATTGTGGGCATAATGATATACTACAAAGAATTAGATTGGATGAATTAATGGGTATTATTTACAATAATAATTGATACTAAATAAAAAATTGATTTATTTATAACATTATATTCTTTAATTTTAATTTAATATTAAAGCTATGGATCAAGAGACTATTAAAGTCAGGGCTTATTATCTATGGCAGGATGATGTCAAACATAATAGACACATACAATCAACTGATCATTATTATTTTTTAGCATATAAAATTCAAAATCGTATTAATGATTATGATTTTTTTAATGATTCAAATAGTCCAGGATTTCATTATTGCTATATTTGTCATAATTACTTAGCTAAAATGAGTTGTACTAAATGTCAAAGTCATATTTGTGCATCTTGTATGTTAGCTTTAGATAGGTGTCCTTTTTGTCGCAATTACTGTGAATTGAAACAGAAGCAGTTTTTATGTACTAATGTTGATCCTTATTCCGGATCTGATGGATCTGAAGATGATTATGATGAGTATTATTAATAATTATAATAATGTTATTAAATATATATGCCATGAATATAATGGGTAGATCATTACTTTTTATTATAAAGTTAGATAGTAGACCATTTAATATTTTTTTATGGTATTCTTATTTATGAAATTTATTTATTTACTTAGTCGTTTTGAATTCAACACAAACTTTGTGTGTTGAAAAATTGATCTAAATGGACTTTTAAAAATTCATTTTTTGGATACCCTATTTGTTGCAGCTGGTTACTTTTCTGAAATTTATATTAAACTTTTATAAAAATATATCAATTTTATTAATTAAAATGTAACGTGGTAAGCGATTGTAATTAAGTAATATACATGACTAAATATATATAACCTTAGTCATTTTTTATATGGACAGACTAACTCCGACTAAGCAAAAATACTTAAAAATAAAATAATATATAAGTATATATAATCTATTAATGAAATTTACATGCAAAGTATGTGATTATAACACTGAAAATAAAAGCAATTACAATAGACATATGAAAAGTAAAATACATATTCAAAAAAGTAATAAAGATAAATCAAAATTAACACAAATTAACACAAAATTAACACAAATTGACTCTTGTGTTAATAATGAGGTAATTAAATTTGAATGTTTTAAATGCAAAAAAATATTTTCATCTGCACCAAGTTTATCAAGACATAAAAATAAATATTGTAAAGGGAAATTAATTGATATGGAAGAAGTTAAGATTCAGTTAGAAAAGGAATTTGAAGATAGATTAAAACATAAAGAGTTGGAGATTAAAAATAAATATTTAGAAGAACAAGTTAAA
>Ga0193740_1000529_pt1 | contig 10010 bp, 6 predicted proteins | sample L2s1metaG_FD_145072 | JGI IMG/M metagenome (GOLD analysis project Ga0193740, IMG submission 145072) | Soil microbial communities from a riparian zone of the East river system, Colorado, United States - L2s1 | ecosystem: Environmental > Terrestrial > Soil > Riparian zone | place: USA: East River... | reverse complement strand
TTCCCTAACAATAATCTCTTTCGGCTGGCTGATACATTCACTGTACTTCCATCTGTTAACACTACATAACCACCTTCACCTTTAATGTATCGATCAACTTCAGTAAGATTTACCAGGTAAGAGTTGTGCACTCTTGCAAAGGAATAATCAACCAGCAATTCTTCCATCTCTTTAAGTGTGCGGGATACGATAATTTTTTGTTTGCCTTTTAAAAAGAAAGTTGTGTAGTTACTGTCCGATTCACAATAAAGAATAGAATCGACCTGCACCATTTGCAACCCTTCCAGTGTCGGTAAAGCAATTTTATTAACTGGATTTGTTGGTTGCTGCAGTTTCTGCATCAGCAATTGCAGTTGTTGGGCTACCGGTTTTTGTGTACGCTGAATTACTTTCTGTACTGCAGCTTGAAGATCATCTTTATCAATTGGTTTAAGCAAATAATCCAAAGCGCTGAAACGAATAGCTCTTAATGCATACTGATCAAAACTTGTAGTGAAAATAATTTCGAAGTTGATAGCGCCGATCGTTTGCAACATATCAAAACCATTCATGCGGGGCATTTCGATATCTAAAAAAACAAGTTCAGGCTGATGTTGTTTGATGGCAGCGATCGCTTCCTCTCCTGAATGGCAAACAGCTATCAACTCCACACCGGGACAATATTTTTCCAGCATTGTCTCCAATGTATCGCAACAGTATGGTTCATCATCAACAATGATAGCCTTTATCATTTTTCCAAGATTATAGATTAAGCGATGGTTTTAATTCTTCAAATGCTGGCAAAGAAAAAATTCGGATAGTCACTTTTGTTCCTGATGCATTTTCATTTTCATCATAGAGGTCTTCGATCTCCACGGGTGATTCTTTGCTGTCATTTTCTCCCAGGATAGCCAATCGTTCTTTAGTGATCTGGAGACCCATTGACTTATGATGTTCCGAAAGTTGGGATTTTAGTTCAGATGCTTTTTTTCTCCCGATACCATTATCCTTTATCACACAATATAAAGCTTCTTCTTTTTGAAAAAATTCTATACCGATCCTACCGTCTCCTTTTTTTGGATTCACGCCATGCCAGATTGCATTCTCTACAAAAGGCTGTAACAATAGTGGTGGTATCATTCCTTCTTCTGTATTCACACCATCATGATATTTGACATAGTAGCTAAATGAGTTTTTACATCTGAATTGCTCCATTTGTATATAGAGTTCCAGGCATTTTACTTCTTCTTCCAGCGGAATAAGAACTTGTTTGGAATTCTCCAGTACCATCCTCATCAGCTTAGAGAATTTAGTAAGATAGTTGCTGGCTGATTCCGTATCGTTTCGTAAAACAAAACGATTAATGGAGTTGAGGCAGTTAAAAATAAAATGCGGGTTCATTTGACTGCGGAGCGATAACATCTCCAGCGATGCAATCTTTTTTTCATCTTCTGCATGTTTCAATGCCATTTCGTTCGCTTGCAATAATCTTTTCTTTGTATTGTATTTTCTTTGCATCCATATAAAACCAAAGAAGCTGGCAATGGAAATTGCCAGCAAAATAATTCCTGAAGTAAGCCATTGTTTCTCCTTTTTTAACTGTTCAATCGCTCCGAGCTTTTGTTTCTCTCTTTCTTCCGCTTTGTACAACTGCAGTTTTTGTTTGAACTCATCTGTTTTGATCTGATCTTTCAATTCTGCATATTTTCGATAGTAAAGATTGGCTTTGTCCTTGTTGCCCTTCTTTCCATAGATTTCGGAAAGGATTTGGTAGCCGTCACGAAGTTGTGGTTTTACACCAATTTTTTCTGCGAGCTGTACAAAATCAGTAGCATACAGTAAGGCGTTGGCAAGATCATTCTTTCCTAAATATGCTTTCGGAAGCAAAGCCAATACCGATAATTCATAAGCAGCTTTTGTGGAAGTTTGATATTGGATTAAGGCTCTTTGAAGTAATTCAATTGCCTTATTAAATTCTTTTGTACCAATGTAAATTTTTGCAAGAAAAACACTGTCTCCGCTTCCACCGCCGTAACCTGCAAGTCGTTTTTCTTCTTTATCCAAATAAATTTTATAGCAATACAAGGCAGAGTCAAAATTTCCCTTATTGTAGTATGCTCTTGCTTTTGAAAAGAAATTCTGGTTGTCCCAGCCTGAGTATGCTTCATTTCCAAATTTATCCGCTTGTTTGAAATATTCCGCTGAAGATTCAAATTCTCCGATATCTTCAAAAAAAATCCCTAGACGACTTAATGACCAATACATTCTATTAGAATACCAAAGAGTATCCTTTACTTTTTGACTTAACTCAAGGCTTTTTTTCAGCATTTCATATGCCTTTTCATAATCTCCAATTGTTTTATATATAGATCCTTTGCTGGCATAGATAACTGAGTAATGTGATTCGTTATCAGTGTAACGGAAGCCAAGGCCTCTGCAATCTTCATAAGTAAGGGCTACATATTTCATAGCCGAATCAAAAATCTCCAAGGCTTTCTTATACAGGCCCTTTGATAAGGAACTGGCTGCCAGAATTTCATAAGAGTTTACCACAGCATTGTAGTCCTTTAAATGCATGCTCAATGGTATCTGTAGTGTTAGATAATGTTCAATTAATTTAACATCGCCTTTTCCCTGGGCATAAACACGGCTGCGTACGAGGGAAACAGACACGCCTTTTAAATAATTAATCTGCTTTGATTCATTATAGGCTTGATTAGCATATGCTATTACGCTGTCATAATTTGTAGAATAAAAGTTGCAGCTAATATCATTCAGGATGTTGATCCTGTTCGTATCCTTTGCAGTTTGTAACAGGCTACGCAAGCTATCGATCTCTGCAGTTTGAGCCATTACTGAATTGGACAGTATAAGTAGACAGAGAAGCGTTTTTATTTTGTTTAGATTTTTTTTCGTTTGCATGATGGTTGCTGTTTAAAAGTTAACACATTCTTTTTGTTCTGCAAGACTTGCAATACAAACTTATAGAGGGACAGCAGCGAAAACCAGCACAAATGAGTATTCGCTGAGATAAGAGATTAATTGCGGGAAATGGCTGAGTAAATAGGATTATCCTAACACATTGGAAGACACTGAGACTTTTCCTTTCATCATTTCTAGTACAGCTTCTTTGATAGCTGGTGCATCATATCCACATTCATGATGAAGTTCTTTAGGAGTACCATGTTCTACAAGACGATCAGGAATACCAAGAATTTTTATTTCTGCTTTGTAGTTATGTTCATTCATAAATTCAAGAACTGCTGAACCAAATCCACCAACTACAGTTCCATCTTCAACGGTGATTATTTTTTCAAACTTGCTGAACACCTCATGAAGCATTACTTCATCCAGTGGTTTTGCAAAACGCATATCATAATGTGCAGGATTCAATCCATCATTTTTCAGATCACGAATAGCAGCGGCTGCAAAATTTCCGGGATGACCTAATGAAAGAATTGCAATATCATTTCCATCTTTTAATTTTCTTCCTGTACCAATTTTAATTTCTTTCATTTCTGTTTTCCATTCGGGCATTACACCTTCGCCACGGGGATAACGAATCACAAAAGGAAGATTTGTTGATTCTAATTGTGAGGTGTACATCAAATTTCGCAATTCGCTTTCATTCATCGGTGCACTGACGATCATATTTGGAATGCAACGCATGTAAGCAATATCATAACAACCATGATGAGTAGGGCCATCATCGCCAACTAACCCTGCTCGGTCAAGACAGAATATCACTGGTAGTTTTTGAATCGCTGTATCATGCACCACCTGGTCATATGCCCTTTGCATGAAGGAAGAATAAATATTACAAAAGACTTTCATGCCTTGGGTTGCCATACCTGCACTAAGAGTAACAGCATGTTGTTCGGCAATGCCAACATCAAATGCACGATGCGGCATTTTCTCCATCATATATTTTAAGGAAGAACCTGAAGGCATGGCAGGAGTGATACCAAAGATCTTTTCATTCTTTTCAGCCAGTTCAATGATCGTGTAACCAAATACATCCTGGTATTTCGGCGCTTGAGGCAGATCAAATTTCTTTTTATGTATTTCGCCAGTTACTTTATCAAACAAACCGGGAGCATGCCACTTGGTTTGATCTTTCTCTGCCAGGTCATATCCTTTTCCTTTTACGGTAACTATGTGCAATAGTTTTGGACCGGGGATTTTTCTCAGGTCTTTTAAAGTATCTACCAGTTTGGTTATGTTATGTCCGTCAATCGGACCGAAATATCGAAGATTCAATGCTTCAAATAGATTACTGCTTTTACTCACCATTCCTTTCATTCCTGCTTCTAGTTTTGATGCCATATCTCTTGAAAAATTCTTACCGACAGGGAGCTTGCCGAGAAGATTCCAAACTTCATCACGAAGTTTATTGTATGTTGGAGAAGTAGTGATATCAGTCAAATATTCTTTCAATGCCCCTACATTTGGATCAATGCTCATACAATTATCGTTGAGTACGATCAATAAATCAGCATCGGCAACACCGGCATGATTCAACCCTTCAAACGCAAGACCAGCAGTCATGGCACCATCTCCGATAACTGCAACAACTTTTCTGTCATTTTCCCCTTTGTATTTTGCAGCCATTGCCATTCCTAATGCTGCAGAAATAGAGGTGGAGGAATGGCCAACACCAAACGTATCATACTCACTTTCGCTTCTTTTGGGAAAACCACTTAAGCCATTATATTTTCTGTTTGAAGGAAAATTATCACGACGGCCAGTAAGGATTTTATGTCCATAAGCCTGATGGCCAACGTCCCACACGAGCTGATCGTAAGGCGTATTATATATGTAATGAAGTGCTACAGTCAGTTCAACTACGCCAAGACTGGCGCCAAAATGTCCACCATGAACGCTAACAACATCGATAATATATTGACGAAGCTCATCACAAACCTGGTGAAGTTTTTCCCGGGATAGTTTTTTGAGATCTTCCGGGAAATTAATGGTTTGCAAAAGTGGCCCTGCTGTGATCTGCATGTGTTGTTTTTACGATGACAAAATTAATTGTTTTAAAACTTTATTCTGTATTTTAACAAAACTGTCATAAAATTGTTTTAGGCCAGTGCATCTTTCCATTTAGCTGTGTTATTTACCACTAATCAAAAGGGGATGTATAAGGCGGGTGAATCTTTTAATTTTGAACTTATATTTATGGCCGCTATGTCAAGAAATGCGAGGTATTGGCTCTCACAGTTGTGTGGGTGGGGTTTATTTGCCCTTATTAATATTTTTTTCGCTTACTCTTTTGATAAACTGGGTTCATCGCAGGAGAGAAGTGATTTTTATTGGCGACTTGTCATTTTCGTTGTCACCGGTTTTATCCTTTCACACTTGATGCGTTATATTATTATTGGATTTAACCTTTTGCAAAAAAGACTCGAACAGCAATTAATAATTTTCGTACTCATAACACTTGTACTTGCTTTCATTGCTTCAACACTTGAAAATCTTTTGCTAATGCAGTTTGATCTGCAAAATAAAACAGAGAGAGCATTTAAGGATAATTTCTTGCTTCTTGTTTTGAGTGGTGCTTTCTCCATGTTCACTTTATTCTTTATCTGGAACCTTATTTATTTCATGTATCATTTTGTTACCAAAAGCCAGAAGCAACAACTTGATACGTTGAAACTGGAAGCATTGGTAAAAGAACTTGAATTAAAAACGATCAAAGCACATATCAATCCTCATTTTATTTTTAATTCATTGAATGGCATTCGTGCTTTGATCGATGAAGACCCAAACAGGGCCAGGAATGCGATCACCGAGCTAAGTAATATTTTGCGTAGTAGTATGCAAACAGATAAACTTGAATCTGTTTCATTGGAAAAAGAATTGAATATTGTAAAGGATTACCTGGCTTTGGAAAACATGCGTTTTGAAGATCGTCTTCGCGTGGAGTATGAGATCGACGAAGACACATTGGATCAGCCTGTACCACCAATGATGCTGCAAACCCTGGTTGAGAATGCCATTAAACATGGGATCAGCAAACAAATTTCCGGCGGAAAGATCAGGATCGTTTCTGATTTTAAAGATAGTTATCATGAACTCGCAGTTCAAAACACTGGCAAGTTGTTGAATGGAACAGCAAAAGGAGATGGTTTTGGTTTGCCAAGTACACTGAACAGGTTAAGTCTTCTATATGGTGAAAAAGCAAGATTCAGCATAAAGCAATTAACTACCGAAGTTGTAGAAGCAAGGGTATTACTTCCTGTACAAATGACTATTTAAATCATCCTACATGAGAGCAATAATTATAGACGACGAAAGACTCGCCAGAACTGAGTTAAGAAAATTATTACAGGATTATCCTGAAGTGGAAGTGGTGGATGAAGCTGCTAATGCCGATGAAGGAATAAATAAGATCGATACACTGCAACCTGATCTTGTTTTTTTGGATATACAGATGCCGGGTAAAACTGGTTTTGATATGTTAGCAGAATTAGAAAGAGCACCACATGTGATCTTTACAACTGCTTACGATGAGTATGCATTAAAAGCTTTTGAAGTAAATGCACTTGATTACTTATTGAAACCAATAGAACCAAAGCGTCTTGCTGATGCTATGCAGAAACTGCATATTGCTGAAACAAAAGAAAATCATATTCTACCTGAGAATTTTAACCAATCAATTCTTACAGAAGTTGACCAGGTGTTTGTAAAAGATGGAGAACGTTGCTGGTTTGTAAAATTATCCGATATAAGATTGTTTGAAAGCGTTGGCAATTATGCCAAAGTTTTTTTTGGCGCCAACAAACCACTAATACTTAAATCACTCAATGCATTGGAAGAAAGGCTTGATCAAAAAACTTTTTTCCGTGCAAACAGGAAACATATTGTGAATCTTCGCATGATCGAAAAAATTGAACCATATTTCAATGGCGGCCTATTACTTGAATTAAAGGGAGGAGAAAAAATTGAAGTGAGCCGCAGGCAGACTGTAAAGTTTAAAGAGATGATGAGCCTTTAATTTCCAATTTTAAATTTTAAATCAAAAGATGAAATACATTTTAATGACAGGGTTGTTCATTGCAACAACCTTTTTTGTTTCTGCACAGAAAACAGATGAGATAATTGATGCTAAAGAAGTGGAAAGAATTGAAAGAGTTCTTTCATCAGATGATATGCGGGGCCGTAAAACATTTAGCCCTGAAATAGATAAAGCTGCAGATTTTATTGCTGATGAATTTAAGAAAGCCGGTTTGCAAACCTTCAATGGTGCAAACGGTTACAGACAAGACTTCGCCATGGTTAGTCCAAAGTTTGTGAGCGGTTCTGCCACTTTTGATAATGACCAGGTTGATTTTAAAAGCGTGGTAGTTATTACTTGTCAACCAGTGTTTACTTTAAATGAGAAATCTGGTTACGAAAAGGTAAAAATAGAAGCGGGAAAAAATTTCCAAAGTGAAGTAATGAAGTATGTTCGTTCCGGTAAAAACTATTTTGTACTTGTTGATACGAGCTATACAAAAAATTTCAGTCGTCTCACAGGCTTGAAAAGGGCAATGTTTAAAGTGGATAATAGTGTTGTGTTTGCATTGACGACAACAGATCCAAAAACATTTACTGTTGAATCCCGTCATGATATAGCGGAACAAAAGCTGGCAAACGTGGTGGCCATTTTACCGGGCAAGTCAAAAAAAGATGAATATGTGATCTTTTCAGGACATTATGATCATATAGGTATTGGTAAGCCTGATAACAACGGTGATTCAATATACAATGGTGCTAATGATGATGCAGCAGGGACAACGGCAGTTATTATGCTTGCAAAATATTTTAAAGCCTTAGGGAATAATGAAAGAACAATCGTGTTCGCTGCGTTTACTGCAGAAGAAGTTGGTGGCTTTGGCTCGCAATACTTTTCAAGACAGTTTGTTCCTGCAAAGGTTGTTGCGATGTTCAATATTGAAATGATCGGAACAGAAAGTAAATGGGGAAAGAATTCAGCGTATATCACAGGTTACGAAAAAACTGATATGGGCGCCATCATGCAAAAGAATTTAGAAGGAACTGGTTTTACTTTTTATCCTGACCCTTATACTACGCAAAATCTTTTTTATCGTTCTGATAACGCAACGCTGGCAAGATTAGGAGTAGCTGCTCATACTATTTCAACCTCAAAAATGGATAGTGAGCCCAACTATCATAAAGTAAGCGATCATATTGAAACACTCGACATGGAAAATATGGCGATGATCATTAAATCAATCGCATTGGCTTCAAGAAGTATTGTTGCGGGAAAAGATACGCCAAGTAGAGTGAAGGTGGAAGATTTGAGATGATTTTCGATTTCGGATTGCAGATTTTAGATTTAGTGTGCGACAAATAAAATCCGAAATCTTAATTCTAAAATCTAAAATTAAATTTTAACTGGAACACTGTGTATTGCAGCAGCCATCTCTTTAATTAACGAACCATCTTTTTCAATTGCATTACCAACAACAATTAGATCAGCTCCGGCTTTGCAATTCAAATATGCTTTTTCAGGGCTTGTGATTCCACCACCAACTATCAATGGCACTTCAATATTTTTTGCAACGGATTCGATCATGCTTTCGGTAATAGCTCTTTTGGCACCGCTACCGCTGTCCATATAAATGAGTTTCATACCAAGCATTTCACCAGCCATTGCTGTGCACATGGCAATTTCATTTTTGTCAGATGGAATTGGAGAGGCATTGCTGATATAGGAGACAGTTGTTGGGGCACCGCCATCAACAACCATATAGCCCGTTGGCATAATTTCCAGCCCACTCATTTTTACAAACGGAGCAGAAACCACATGTTGCCCGATCAATAACTCGGCATTTCTTCCTGATATTAATGAGAGATAAAGTAAAGCGTCTGCAAATTTGCTTACCTGGTTGGGGCTGCCGGGGAAAAGTATCACCGGTATTTTGCAATTGGCTTTAATGTATTGAACAACCTCATCAAGATGATTGCTGATAACCAGGCTGCCGCCAACAAGAAAATAATCTACTTTGGCAGCAAGTGACAGATCGATCAATTCATCGAGCATGGAAGTATTCACTTTGTCCGGATCAATAAGAACGGCAAAAGATTTTTTTCCTTCCTTTTTTCTAAGCTGCAGCGATTGGTAAATTCCTTGCTTCATTCGGGCTTATTACAAATGCAAAAATGCAAAAACTTTTTGTCTTTTTATGCTTTTTAATAATATTAGATTTACGAGGAAAAACTGCAATAGATGGCTTAACAGCAGTTGAAAAATAGATCTTTTCATTGGGCGTTATTGACCATTTATTTTTTTAAAAGTATAATATTTATGGTTTTCATTGGAGAAACGAATTGTTACATATCTTGGATTGATTTACCAAAATTTTTTTTGAATCAAATAAGATATCATCTGTGCAAAAATCCTGAAACGTACTACTACGCTGCATTAGCAAATTTTCTACTTCGCTTTTCCACATTGTGTTGATATTTGAACGTTTGAAATGCAAGATGATAAAAATATTTTCGTAATCACCTTCCACTCGGAGGGTTGTCAACCAAGAACCGACAAAATCTTTACTTACTATGCCCATTAAAAAACAAGCTTCCGCTGAAAGCGGATTGCAGTTCCCTCGTCGCTTCACTCGTGAAGATGTAAGCGTATTTGATCTATTCGAGTATGATTACCGTACTTCAGTTATTCGCAACCCAAGTGGTGAAGTAGTATTTGAAATGACCAACGTTGAAGTGCCAAAACAATGGAGTCAGATCGCTACCGATATACTTGCCCAAAAATATTTTCGTAAGGCAGGTGTACCCCAACCAGACGGAAGTCTTGGTCGCGAAACTTCAGCAAAACAAGTTGCACATCGCATGGCGAATTGTTGGCGAGTGTGGGGTGAACGTTATGGATACTTTGCTTCAGAAAAAGACGCACAAGTTTTTTATGAAGAGCTGGTCTATTCTATATTGAATCAAATGTGTGTTCCAAACAGCCCGCAATGGTTCAATACCGGTTTATATGAAAGCTACGGGATAAAAGGAAA
>Ga0193740_1000528_pt1 | contig 10039 bp, 13 predicted proteins | sample L2s1metaG_FD_145072 | JGI IMG/M metagenome (GOLD analysis project Ga0193740, IMG submission 145072) | Soil microbial communities from a riparian zone of the East river system, Colorado, United States - L2s1 | ecosystem: Environmental > Terrestrial > Soil > Riparian zone | place: USA: East River... | reverse complement strand
CCTCTAACGAAGTTAAAAGGTAGTTTTCTTGCTTTAAAAATCTTACTCAATGACGAGTTTTAAAGTTGAGTTTGTGCCGGTCTTTTTTTCTTTCTTTTGAGTGAAAAAAATTGAGGTAATTCTCCTTATGTCTTTCGTATTTTTTTAAGGGATGTAAGTAAGTAGTCGAGTTGACTGATACTTGGTTAACTTCTACGGAGTTCACTTTGATTATTAATTCAGTCCCAACCCTCAACTAGTTCTCAGAACTCCGCAGAACTTAAAACTAGTTGAGTCAGTAAATAACCAATTAGGACTCAATCAACAATCTATTTATATTATTATTTTTTATCTCTTACTCCAATTGTTTTCTCAAATAATTCTTTGGATATCTCTAACCAAAACTTTTTTTCCTCTTCCTTTTTAACATATCCAGTCTTGTTAACTAATATATCTAATTCATAGGCTAAATCAGTGCCTAATTTGAATACTTTCGCTTCTTCTTCACTGTCCAGTGTCCTTTTACTATACTTGATAATTTCTTTTAAAGTTTTAGAAGTAGAATGCTCTTGTAAAAGTAAAGAAATTTTTCCTATATCTATCTTAGCTACTGCTTGCTTTATCTGCGCTGTTTTACTTTCATTCATATTTTACTTTCAAAAATTTTTTAATCATTCAACTCTTACTCTCACTGCTTTTTATTAAAAGTATGTTTATTCTGGCAAGGTGAACAAGTGTTTAAAACTGCACGAGTTTCTTTATTAACTAGTTCTCAATTTTCCTCTCCTTGTTTAAACTCCTTTTTACAATGATTACACTCATTTTGTCAACTCTTTTTTTCCAAAGAATACTTATTCTGACACGAGAGACAGAAGTTCATAGTTGTTGTTCCTTCTTTTTGGAGATTTCAGTATTCTTGACCTTTACTAAATGACTTTTGACATTCAACACACTTATCTAATGGTGGAGTTCATTGATTTGACATATATTTATTTTTACCAATATCCCCTTTTCCCATATTCTTTAAACAAATACTTCTTTCTCCTTGGCATTTGCTCCACTAATTTCTCTTTTTTTCTCCTTAATCTTTCAGCTCGTTTTCTTTCAGCTTCATTTTCTCATTTCTTAGGTCTTCCCCCCAAACCCCCTCATTTACTTAACTGCCGAGAGCTAACTTTAATCCCTCCTAAGATAGTATGCTTTTTCCCTTTCTTTGGCATTAACTCTTTATACTAACAAAGAGAGACAAAAGCCTTATTTAAAACCAAGCAAAAAGTCTTATAAAGACATACTTAGATAGTTAAGAATAATACTAATTAATGCTCTTTTGTGCTGTTTTCCTTAGTAAATTAGTTAAATAATCCTTCGCAATTTTCAGAACAAAAGTAAAGATAATTAAAAGCCCAATACAATTCTACTCCTTTTAAATCTTTGGTGGGGATTTGTTTTCTAATCATATTATCTAAATTACCGGGTTCTTGACAAACCTGACATTTAGCAAATATTCTTTCCGGATCAGTTAAAATCTTTCTTTTTCTTTTAGTGCTTTCTTCAGGGATTAATAACTTTTCTTCCTCGTTCATGTTGTGTTTTCTTATTTACTTACTTAATTCTTTCTATTCAGTTAAGAACCATTGAAATAAAACCAAAAATAGCATTACAACCCGAAGCTACTGCTCCTCAGAAAATAACTTTACTGAGCAGTTTAGTTTGCTTATCTTGCTGACCTTGTTTTTTCACAGTTTTTTCTAATCTAGCAACTCTTTCGGATAGTTCAGCTATCTTTACTTCTTCACAGTTTTTACATTCTTTTTCTTGGTTCATAAGCAAAAGATTTTAGAGGCATCAGTGCTTTTCTCTTTGACGAGAAAGTCAACATAATATGAACTTTAAAGAAACCTTTCTCGTCAACTAGAATTTTAAAAAAAGAAAGTAGCAAAGAAAATTTTCCCAACTTTCCCAGTATTTTTTACCTTTGGGGGGATTTATTGATTAATTAATACCTCTTTATCTTTCTCTTTTTGATTACCCTTTCACTTTCTTCGGGCTTTTCTTTTTTCTTTGTTTTTGGCAATACTTTTGTTGTTCATTATGAAGACCTTTCAGAGGGTTTTTAGATTAAATATCTGTTTTACTGGAAAATTTATTGATTTTTTGCTACTTTTTTATAGGGGTGAGTATTGAAATATAGAAAGAGTAAAATATGAATGAAATTGTAAGTGCTTTTGTTAGTAAAAAGGGTTTTTAATTGATTAACCCGCCTAAAAGGAGAATTTTAGGACGGGTTTTGATTAATATCTAAAACTCGCTAATCAATTTATTTCCAAAAATCCCTCAAAGTAGCTATTAATAAACTAATAGCAAAATTTATCAAAGTACATCACAAAAGAAACTTTATTCTTTCTCTGCGAAGAACTTTGCGACATTTTAAGCACATGTTATTTAGGACAATGCGTGCTACATTTAACTATAGTCTTACCAGCACTACCGCCTATTGCTGGTGCTACAGCTATACCTACAGCACCAACTGCTGCACCCTGAGCTATGTCTGTCACGAATTCGCCAGCATCACCATATTTAGGATCTCCTCCATCCGCTTGTACTATCGCTCCTCAAGTTGCCACTGCTGCCGTTGCCGGAATCGTTACTATGGCTGCTGGGGTAAAATAACTAGCCGCTAATAAAGTAGCACTAGTTCCTTTCACTAAATTTTCTCAAAAGCCTGGTCCATACATTTCCATTAAAGAAATATCATTATTAAAAGCTCGCTCACTTAGATAATCAGCACCATACCTCTTAATTATCTTACTTCTAGCAGCAGCGGATAATTTGGAAGTTTTTATTTTATAATCACTTTCTTTTAATTCATAAACTGTTTCAGTTTTAGGTATCTCTACCGGAATATTATTTTCGTATACCATTTTGTTTATTTTTTTCTTGTTATTATTACTACTAAATAAAGCCTAGTAGTCAAGCGTTTTTAAGATTTCGTAAGACTTAAACCTTACGACTATTGATATTATGAGTTTAAAAACGCCTAAATTTCTGCTTATTGTGGACAAAAGCTTGAAAGAATTTCATGAGAGTGCTTTACATGTTTTATATTTAAATATAATTTTAAGCAATTTCTTTCTTAATTACTGACTTGCTTTTCAAAATGTGATTTGGAAGTTTTAGAAAAAGCCTATTATTCAGTAAAAAATTTTCTACTGTTTTTATTCTTTGAATAAGTAAGAGAAATTTTCCTAGTGTTTAGGGTTTTTTCTTACGTTTTTTTTTTTTAATACTTAACGCATTTACTGATATTCACATCATACCAAAAGAAATCGCGAGAGCAAAAGATGAAAAAATAAGCTCTCTACCAATACCAATTCTATCAGAAAATCCAAATAAGTTAATTAAAAAAAAGAAAAATAAGGAAATTAAAAAAAAGAAAATCATTAAAAATCCCAAAACACCTAATCTTCAACCGAACAACTTTTTCACTACATCACCTGACAATATTCCTTAGGAGAAACCTCGATATTGGCTTTTATTTGGTCTGATAATCAATTATCCTTTTCATCTAACTTATTATTACTCTCACTCATTTCATTAGATAGTTTAATGGTTGAACCTTTGCTGTTATTCATTTCACCAACTTCCTCACAAATTTTCACAGTAACAGTACCTCCTAATGCTGCTGTACCAGCCGAAGCAAGTCCTCATAATAAAGATAATCCTCCAGTCGCTGGAGCTAAAGCAAGAGAACTACCAAGAGCGATGCCTCCCGCTGCCGTCATACCTCCCACAACAGCACCACCAGGAACTCCCACCACAGCTGCAAGTCTTGTCTCATTATCTTTTATTTGTTTAGAATAATTTATTCCGTAAACACACATATTAGCAAAATGCTCGCAGTTTCTATTTCGTAAATTGTAGCAATCCTCTCGAAATCTAGTTTCAACTGCCCAAGCAATTTGTTCTGCTATCCTTCGTGGATTTTTAAAGGGTATAACTGGATGATATCTAACTATCTTTTTAACTGAATCTTCCAAAAATCCTTCCCAACTAGTAAGACGAACTCCATTTCTGTCACGAGAAAAATGACAAATTCTTTTACCGTTGTCTACATCACCTAAATAAATACCTACATGATAATACCTTATTCCACTAAGCGTTTCAACTAATTTAACCTGAACTATATCCAAAGGCTTAAAATGCCTATCTAAATCAGAAGGAGTAGTCCCTGAATAAAGTTGAATTGGTGAAAGATAAGAAACTGGTCCAAAAGCCTCAGCCAAGACATTATTAGAAGTTCCTACCTCATTTTTCATAACATAAGGACTAGTAATCAAACTACTGAAACTTTCATAACTATTAGCGTAAGGATGAACTTCTAACATTGGAGTATCATATCAACCATCATTTTGCAATTCTCCTTTTAACTCTCGAGCCTTATCCCTAGCACTTGATAAATAACTATAACTATCTTTATACCTTATGGCTGAAAGAGTTTCAGATATCGATTTATTTCATTGTTTAGGTTCATAAACCACTATTCAAACATTATAAGAATAAGAACCTGAAATCACATATCCACAATTACCATTAAATGAAGTTTCAAAGGTTTCAATTTCTTGAATATCACTAATGCTTTTGTATTCCCGCAATTTATCTAAACATTTTTCATGATAAGAGCAGTAATCCTCTCATGAATAATCAGCACTATCATAGCAGGAAACTGCTTTACAAGTTGTCATAATAGAATGTTTTAAGAGTTTGCCACCTTGTCTGCCTGACATATTACTAAATTTTATGAAAAAAGCCTATTATTTAGAAAATTTTTCATGGGTTTTTTTATTCTTTGAATAAGTAAGAGAAATTTGCTAAGCATTTAGGGTTTTTTCTTTGGACTTCTTGTCAATCTCTAAATGAAAAGATATCTGTAATTTCTCTAAATAACTAGCCAAATCATCTAATTTAAGTAAGTTTATCCGACAATAAAGAACATCATCCAATTTTTTTAAAGAAATGCCTAATTCATAAGCCAAATTTTTTAAAGAAACTTCATTTATTCTTTTATACCTTGCTATATTTTGACAAATCTCATATTTAATTTTCTCCAACTTACTAGCATTCTCCGGCAAAGCGTAATTCCCCCCCTCGTAATTTGGATCTGATAATCTTTTAAAAATTTCCTCTTGGGTTTCTTTTCTAATATTTACCATTTCTTTTTAATGCGATAACAGTTAACAACTATAAAAGAATTTTGGTTTTCGATTTGTCAAACTAACTTATATTTTTTTTCTAAATGGAGTATCTTTTCCAAAACAAAATAATCAGTAGTTAGTTTATCCGGTTGAAAATCCTTTTTATCAACAAATAACTTCAATAGTTCCAAAATCAATTCATCAGTAATATCAGGATGCTTTTCTTTGTAATGCTGACTAATCTCCACTTGTCGAAAAGAATAACCATTGGTCTCTAAAGATAGAGAATAAGTTTTCTTTTCTTTTTCTGACATATTAACTTATTTTTTCCCCTCTTTCTTTAACAATTCTATCTCAACACTCAACTCTAAATTCTTACTAATTCGCTAAGTGCTTTTATATTAGTTCTTTACAAAAACATATTTCACTTAGACAATTGATAACTTTATCACACAACACAATACAAGTCTAAAAAACCAATCAACTACTATTTCTTTACTCATCTGCCGTCATCTCTCTTAGCAACAACATCAGCCTCAGTTAATTCAAATTCAACTACAAAATCTCCATTCCTAGAAATATCTTTTTGATAGTAAGTAATTATATCGTTACTATCAACCTTGCTAATTCGCTTATAAAAAGCTCTAATAACCTTATCATGAACAGTGAAATTAATTCAATGGTTAGGACAATCAGTATCTAAAATAAATTTTCTTTCTCCGTGAGAATCAATAAAAGCCTGTTGTTCAGGAATTTCGGAAGCAGATTTATCTTTTAACTTTCAAAGGCGATTATTAAAACAGTCATACTTGAATTTCATGCTTATCTTCTTAAATACTATTAGTTTGTGTTATGTTAAAAAATTTTTTAACTCTGAAATAACGCTATTCATCGTTATTCTATAAATCTCATCTTTAAATTTCTTTAATTTTTCTGCTTTTTCGATGATTGTTCCAACCGCTTTTTCTTGGTTTTCGAATTGTTTTTCTAAGTTCATTATGTATCCTGGCAATTTAATGTTTGTTCAATCCTCAATTTTCTTAAGTTTTTGTTCCTTATCAGTTTCATTGTCAATTTTCAGAAAATTGTATCTATTAATTAACAGTTCCCGCACAACTTTTACTACTAGAAATAAATTACTATCACCATCACCAACATAAATCTTTTTCCGTGGATCAATTGTCTCGGCTAATTTAATAATTTTGTCACTGGCACAAGTTGCCACAATAAAACCAAATTCTGCTCCGTGGGTTTGCATATCTCTTTCTAACTTATTAATTCAATTGTTATCTCACTTCTCGGTATTTTTAGTCTCGTAAATAATTCTACCAACAACCTTTTTCGGTTCAGTCTCCGTCAAAACTTCTTGTAAAAAATCGGCTCTTTTTCCACTTCCAATTTGACCTCTACTGATGTCTTTTACATTATCCCGACCATCAAAAACTTTAACTAATTCTTCAAAAAATCACTTTTCAAAGTCTTCACCTTTTTTTTGGCTATCCTTGTTTTTACTAATTACTAAATCACGGTTTCTTTCTTTTAATTCTTCATTTTCTTTTTGACAATTATTAACTTTTTCTTTTAATTCTTTAACCCGAGCTAATTCTTCGACTCTGTCCGAAGAATAAACCCCCGACAATTTGATATTTAATTCTTCAACAGTTTTTTTTAATGCTTGAACTTCTGGTTGAGCTTGTTTTTCTAGCAAATCATTCTGTTTTATTACTTCTACCAGTTCTTTCTTTAATTCTTTAACCCGAGCTAATTCTTCGACTCTGTCCGAAGAATAAACCCCCGACAATTTGATATTTAATTCTTCAACAGTTTTTTTTAGATTATCTTTTTCGAGTGAATACTTATTTTTAATTTCTTCAATCTTTTTGGCTAATTCCAAGATAGATTTTTTCTCTTGCTCTTGGAACTGGTTTTGTAGTTTTTCAATTAGCTTAACCTGTTTCTCACTTTCAAACTTTAACTTTAAAAAACCAGCAAATTCTTCATACTTTTTAGTTTGTTCTATTTCTTCTAGACACTGATTTCTATATAAAATCCTCTGAGAATAAACTTCGTTTTCTACCAATTTTCTTACTTTTTCACTGATAAGTTGAAAATTTCTCTCTCCCTTATTAAAATGTTCCTCATTGATTTCCCTATGACAATGAGGACAATCGAAAGCAAGCTGAAATTTTGCTAATACCTTAACAACTTCCTCTTGAGAAGCAAGTTTTTTTTCCTCTGTTATGTTCATATAAATTACTTAAAATTAAATTTTTCTTTTTGTTAAAGACCCTGATTTTTTTCTATTTAATGTTTTCTTGAATTTCAGTACAGTTTTCACAAACACATTCAGTGTGGCAAAGAACAATAAAAACCAAAGAATTATTAAACGAAAACAGAGTAGTTTTCATTTTTTCCATATATTGATTTACTAATCGTATACAATATTAGAATCAGCTTTCTGCCAGTTTGTTGACCCGGTTTATATTATATACAATTATATTTTATGTAGTTTCGTTTAAGAGTTCAGCAATAATTCTTTTACAATTTTACTAACTAATTTAACTCTCTAAAATAAAAACTCCCCAAAACCCTTTCCATTATTTCTGTCCTCGAATTCAATGGTAAAGTATTGTAAAAAGTCATTAGTTCCTCCGTTAATCTAAAAGAGATTTCTTTCTTAGGATTGTTTAATTCTCGTTGGTAAGTTAAAGGCATACCACATTGATAAGCATGGAGAGCTGAACGAAAGAAATAACTGACACTAGGATATTCATAATTACCAGCTAAATGCTGACTAGCTAAGGTGTTTTTTATCTTATCAAGTAAAAAAGTATCGCAACGAAAATATATCTTAGTCTGAATTTGGGTAAATTTGACTTTAAAAGCTGGTTTGGTTAAAGGCAAATTATTATTTTTCTTGGGACTTCTAGTTAGTTTTCTCATAGTTAGTTAATATTTCTTTGAATAATTCCTTAATTTCAGTTGGCAAACTTTTCCGAGCAAAGAAGTTATTTTTACTGCCATTCAGTAGAGTTCCATAGAGAGCAGGGCGGTTAGTTAAAGGATTAGTAATTCGTCCTTGTTTTTCTTCCGCAATTACTTCTTTTAACTCTTTTAGACCCTCCCTTTGCTCTTTGGTGTTCTGCCAGTGATTAGGAATAAAAATTATCTTGGCTTGTCAGTCGGGTTTTAAACTGGTAAATCAGGTAGTAGTAGTTTGTAAATCAGCATAGTGCGGACGAAAAGGAACTAAGATTAAGTCGGCTTGGGCTAATCAAGAGAGAGCTGAGCCTGAACTACCAGCCGTGTCAATGATTTGATAATTAGCAGGGTTAGCGGAAACTTGACGACCTTCTAATTTACAGTTATTAGCTCAAGTTTGGGAAGTTTGAATGGGGTCAGTGTCAATTAATTGGACTTTTTGCTTTAAGTGATTAAGATATTCAACTAATAAGCAGGCAATAGTAGATTTACCAGTGCCTCCTTTTTCGTTGGTAATGGCTATTTTTATCATATATTATATTTTGTGTGGTATGGTGTTTTAGGTTATGGTGTTGTATATAGTTATTTTAGGGCGGTAATATTCGGCTTAGGAATTGGTGTTTATAACCATTGACCAGGAGAATATTTGCGGTGCTTCCGATGTTTAAATTATCAAACGCCTGTTCTCTTTGGTAATCATTTATGAGAAAATAGCCTGATTTCTGCTGGTTATCTTGGTAAAAAACTTTTCAAATATCTTTTAAACAGGTTTTTCACTTCCCTGATATACTGACCTCTACAATACTCCTTTTCTGATTTCCTATATTCTCCACCTGCTTTTTTGCGGAATACTCCCTAATCATTGGCGTTTTTCTATTCCTTAGTTTCTGAATAATAGTTTCATTCAAACTCAAATAAACACCATTCAATAACTCTTCTACTTTTTCCTCAATATCCCCAGCCAGTAATCTTCTGTTAAATATTCCTGCTGTGCCATATTTTTTAACCAATTTCCTCCCTCATTCGGTAATAATTAATTGCCTGTTTTTATCACCCCCCACCGGTAAAGCCACTAAATCACCTTGACTTAACAAATCACCAATTTTCTCCCCTGTGTCTTGGTGATAAATTTTCCCACCTTTCATTAACCCAATCAACCAGTAAGGAATTGGCACTAAACAATTGCCTGGTGTTCCAGTAGTTCAGTAATAAGGAATTTGGTATTTATTAATCAAACTTTTTCACTTTTTCCCACCAACTGCCAATGCTTTTCTTAATCACTCTTGCTTAATCTTATAATTTCCCTCCTTGTCTTTCTTGTTGGGGTCTAAATCTAATAAAGGAACATCCACTTTTCCTAACACTATTTCATGGGTAAAAGCCAAAGCAGCTAAACTTCTATTTTTTGGTTCTCAGTAATCCGGAGAGTTCCAACCCATTCCTTCTCAGGTTGGTTTTGGTCTTCCATTCTCTTTATAACCCGGAACTAGTTTAGCAGGATTATCTCATTGGCTAAGTATCTCCGTTTTCAACTTAATATCTTGTCATTTCTTTCTGAATTGGTAAGATCGATTAGCAAGCAAGTTATCTAACTCCTCTTTTTCTCTCCAAACCAAATGTGAGAATAAATAATCTTTTTGTTTTTCTAAATAATAAGGTGTGGTGGGTCTGTTCTTTAAAAAAAACAAGTTCTTATTATCTATTCTTAAAGCTATGTAGGAAAATCTACACCCACCACTTAAAGTATCTCCAATTAACTCCTCTAACGAAGTTAAAAGGTAGTTTTCTTGCTTTAAAAATCTTACTCAATGACGAGTTTTAAAGTTGAGTTTGTGCCGGTCTTTTTTTCTTTCTTTTGAGTGAAAAAAATTGAGGTAATTCTCCTT
>Ga0193740_1000527_pt1 | contig 10041 bp, 6 predicted proteins | sample L2s1metaG_FD_145072 | JGI IMG/M metagenome (GOLD analysis project Ga0193740, IMG submission 145072) | Soil microbial communities from a riparian zone of the East river system, Colorado, United States - L2s1 | ecosystem: Environmental > Terrestrial > Soil > Riparian zone | place: USA: East River... | reverse complement strand
AATTTCTTTGCGGCAAGGGGTGTCCATTTTGGAGATCAGAGAACATTTATGCCGGGGGTGATGGCCGCTGCATTCCCGACAGCACCTCCTCCTTACTCCACCGACCCTGCGTCAGAATTTTTTAAGGCTGAAAAGGAAGTCTATGATATTTCTCAAAAACGGACACCTGCTGATAGCAAACAAGCTATTTATTGGAACGGTAGTGCCGGAGGTACTCCTGCCATTCATTGGTTTATGATCCTGAAAAAATTATTGATTCAAAATTCAACGATGCTTGACCAGTCGGCATTGGCTTATTGCAAAATTGGAATTTGTCAATACGATGCTGCAGTTGTCGCTTTCAAATCACAATTCACATACAATATGTTAAGACCGATTACTTATATCCGTCATGTTTTAGGATATTCCACCTGGCTTCCATTCATGACTCCGGGAGCTCCTAATCCTGATTGGCCGGATGGTACTATCACAGATTTTTCCGGAAGTGCAAAGGCATTGAGTTCCATGTTTGGAGAAAACTTCATTTTCAATACTGATGGTACTCACCATGATGCGGCTATGTCCAAGGGCTACACTTTTAATTCATTTGAGGAGGCAGCAGAACATGCAGCAACAGGACGTTTCATAACTGGCGTTTCCACCGAAGCTTCCACTAATGTGGGAATACAGATAGGTTTTAAAACAGGTGATTATATGGATAATAGAATCAAATTTCTAAAGGACTGAAGAAAAACAAACTTAGTTGCGAAACTAAAATATGATTCTTAAACACTACGAGTATTATGAGAAAGACTTTTCTTCATTTGTTGATACTCACTTTTGCTGGAATAATAATAAATATTTCATGCAAAAAAGAAAATTCATGTGAAGGCTGTGCTGATAAAAATAAGCAACCAATAGCAATAGCAGGACCTGATCGGATTATTACATTACCAATTGACAGCCTCCGGTTAGATGGTACAGGATCCACTGACACCGATGGTAAAATAAGCAAGTGGCTTTGGACAAAAATTTCAGGTCCCGCTTCCTTTAATATTAATAAGCCATCAGATTCGGCAACGAAAATCAAAGCTCTTGTTGCCGGCGTCTACCAGTTCGAATTGAAAGTAACAGATAATGGGGGTTTGTCAGCCAGAGATACTATGAGAATTATTGTAGATTCAGTTTTTACAACAAACCACCCGCCCATTGCAAATGCAGGACATGATACAACCATAACTTTGCCTGCTATTACAGTTAATCTTGACGGCCGCGAGTCTGCAGATCCGGAAAATAATATCACAAGTTATACATGGATAAAAATCTCAGGACCATCTTCATTTAATATCATTAATACAAATACGGTTCAAACGCAAGTAACAAATCTTATTGAAGGAGTGTACCGATTTGAATTGAAAGTAACTGATGCAAGTGGATTATTTTCAAAAGATACAATGCAGGTTTCTGTCAATACTCAACCAACAGCACTTCCGGTTGCATGTGATAACAGTATGAGGCCTGTCGTGAATGCCCGATTAATACCCGTTGGTACACTTTCACAACCGAGGGCAGCAATGGCTGTCGCATCATCAGGAAATAAGATTTTGTTTGCTGGCGGGATTGAAGCATCGAGTGGAAGTTGGCTTCCATCATCAAGAGTAGATATTTACGATATTACTAACAATACCTGGTCGATGGCTGAACTATGCATAGGCCGATACAGCATAGCGGCGACTACAGCAGCAAATAAAATATTTTTTGGTGGTGGTGATGTCGGTGATGGAACCTCACCTGTAGACGCTGTTGATATTTATGATTTGGCTTCTAACACCTGGACGGTAAGTCATTTAAGTGCGTCAGGAAACAGTATTGTAGCGGCGTCGCTGGGGACCAAAGTTTTTTTTGCTGGCGGAGATGGTGGCTTTAGCAGTGACGGAGTATGGCGTGCTCAACGAGTGGATATTTTTGATGTTAATTCCAATTCCTGGTCAACAGCTTCTTTAACTGAACCCAAATATGGTATTTCTGCCGTTACGTTAAATAACAAAGTATATTTTTCAGGAGGTTTTGCATTTACTAATATTTCGAACAGAGTAGAAATTTTTGACAATGCGAATAATTCATGGTCGTTAGATTCGATGTATGAACGAAAGAGTCATCATGGAGGCATTGCAGCAGGAGACAAAATTTTCTGGGCTGGCCCTTCTTGCCTGGTGGAAATAAAGAATGTTAATACAGGCAACAGTTCTATAGAATATTTATCCAAACCTGCCGGTTGGAGCAGTTATGATGGTCAGCATCTCGTTCTGAAAGACAATAAAATAATCTTTTTGCGTAAAGGTTTTACAGACACTGATAAATTTGATATATATGATCTGACAACGAACTCCTGGTCAATCGGAATATTACCTCAGCCCGTGCCATTTTGGTCTTCTTTTATTTCTGTCAATAATGTAATTTATATCGCTGGAGGCAGCACAACTCAAGGCGTATCCAATCAGGTATGGAAGCTGGAGTTTTGAATACTCACGACCATGAAACATTTACAAAATTTATTGGCTGTATTCAAGAATATCAATTTATTTCCTTGCTCTTAAAGAATACACCATCGGAATCTTTCCTTCCATTCCCTTTATATGCCACTTGCCAGCTTCTGTTTCAACAGAGTTTTTGAAATTAGAATAAGGTGAAAATGTATGTTCGTTAAATAATTCAATTTTCAATCCTGCATTGATCAATGCATTCAACACTTCGCTAATACTATGATTCCAACTATATTCCTTTCCTGCTATTTCATTTTTATCACCAGTATAAGTTGGCTGATCCTCCATTATTATTAACTCCTTGTTATCGTAATAATATTTGATATGAGTAAAATCATCATCAAACATCCAAACCACAGGATGAAATTCCGCCATATAAAAAAAACCACCAGGCTTTAATCTTTCAACGATCACTTTTGCCCATGGGTCGAGATCGGGAAACCAGCCAATTGTTCCATAAGAAGTAAAAACAATATCGAATTGTTCTTTTACATATTCTGAAGTTTCGTATACATTACAACAAACAAATTTTGCATCAAGCTTAAGCTCCTCATTAATTTCTCTTGCAAGTTGAATAGCATCATCACTCAGGTCAATGCCCGTGCACCTTGCACCCATACGACTAAAGCTCAACGTATCCATTCCGAAATGACATTGCAAATGCAGTAATGACTTTCCATACACATCACCAATTTCATTTAATTCAATTGGCGTAAGAATATTCGCTCCTTTTTTAAACCCTTCAAGATCATAAAATGCAGAATCTTTGTGAACAGCAGTTCGCTGATTCCAGAGATGTTTATTGGCTTCGAAATATTCATTAACTGACATAGACGCAAACTTAGTACAGCCTTAAGTATCTATCAACAAATTCACTTTTTACTTGTCCTAAAATTCTTCAGTATTTGTCACCACTTTATTTCCATACTCACAAAATAATATCCTCCATTAAATCCAAATGGTGTTGCCTCCATTCCGTAAATATATATTCCCTCCCCGGTATTCCGGTAATCTTTAAGGCGATCAGGATAAATATTAAAAATATTATTGGCTCCTGCGGTCACAGTAACCCATGGTTTAGGAGAATAACTTAAACTGAGATCTGTGAGAATTTTTGGCGAGAAATTTTCATCTGCATTCAGCGCTGTGTTATTTGATAATATTGCTGTTTTGCCAAAGCGTGTATTACGCAAAAGCAACCCAATTTTTTTTGTTTGATAATTTAATGAAAGAATGATTTTATCTCCCGGTTGCCCGTTTTCCAGCTTTCCTCTTTCTGCCCGGTCATAAAGTGTATTAGTATTTAACGAATCAGCTTTGAGATTACCTGCTGCTTTTATTTCTCCGAATAAACGGGTTTGAGTAAAGTTGCATGCCAGCATCGCCAACAAGCTTGCATTCTTAATTTTCCAGTTTCCGTTGAATATGACGTCAATGCCTTTTGTTCTCGTATTAATTGCATTAACAAAAATCTGTACCTGGTCAATATTGGTAAGACCTTGCAATAGACTATCAACATCAGGATTCCTCCTATCGAAAGTGCCACTAAGTACAATTCGATTTTTGATCTGTATCCAATAGGCATCTGCAGTCACGCGAATATTTTTATGAATATTAGCAGTAAAACCACCGCTTATATTTATTGATCTTTCTGCCTGTAACGAAGGAATTCCAAGAGCCATTGCAACATCACTGTTGTTTCGGAAAATTCCAAATATTGGAATATCCCCGGTGCTGTTTGGAAAACCAAATCTTGTAAAACTATAATAACGCTGCTGAAGACTGGGGCCCCGAAAGCCATTACTGATCGAGGCACGCAAATTAAATTTTTCAGTAAGCTTGTATCGCAAGGCAAGCTTCCCAGCTAAGTTGCTACCAAAATCACTGTAATACTCGTAACGGCCAGCTACATTAATTAAAAAACGGTTTGCATATTCTGATTCAATGTCAGCATAACCAGCCAACACATTTCGTTTCGCTTTGACAGCATCATAAGGACTAAAAACCAGGCCACCGGAACCGCCTTGTTTTCTTGTATCATAACTATTCCAGGAAGCATCTTCCCCCTCCTTTATTTGAAAATGTTCCAATCTCCATTCTGCACCAAAACCAAGGTTGATCATTTTTTTGTTTTGCAGCAAAACTTTTCGGGTGGTTTGAATGCTATTGACAAGCTGTCCGTAAATAAGTGAGCCGGTATAAAATGTTGTGGGTGCATTTTTACCCAACAGAAAAAATTGTGAAGCGTTATTTGTTTGCTTATTATAATATTTAGCCTGGTTGTTGCCATAAGAACTGCTGTATTCCCATCGCCAGCTTTTCTTTGTATTTCCTTTTAGTCCAAGAATACCCCACATATCATTGGTGTGATTGCCTGGTCTGGATTGAAACCCGTTTGGAAACAATTCGGGATTTATTCTGCTTGCATTTTTAGGAAACGTATAACCAGATGTGTAAACTGTTGTGCGATGATTCATGCCCCAGGTCCCGAACAGTTCTGTTTGTTTCCCGAGTTCATATCCTCCATTCATTGTCAATCCAAAACCATTATGCTTGGATGCACCAGCATTGCTCACCTTGTTACGATCAAAATTTCTTGCCTTTGCAACTGAATCATCCGTCGCAATATTATTTGTATAAATGGTACCATTGTATCTACCGCCGCGATAGGTTGGATCCTGGAAACGGTAAGCCCCTGAAAAATTTAAGAACCCTTTTTTCTTTATATCAACTCCATAATTTATTCCCACACTTACGTTCTCGCCATCTCCCTTATAAAATTGTCCTGTATGAATGTTAGCCCATAATTTATCTTTTGAATTTTTCAATTGAATATTGATCACACCTGCAATTGCATCTGAACCATATTGAGCCGATGCGCCATCTTTCAATATCTCAACTTTCTCAATAGCAGAAAAAGGAATTGAATTAAGATCATTTGAAACCGCCCCTCTCCCTAAGATACCTCTTACCCCACCAAAATTCAGAAACGACATACTATGATATCTTTTTCCATTCACAAGTATTAAAACCTGGTCCGGATCAAGACCACGTAATGTAAAAGGTTCGTTTACCACCTGTCTTGATGCATTGAAAGAGGGTGCTGTGAACTGCAACATTTGTGTAAGACTTGTTTGCCCGGTCTGTAAAAGCAAGCGGGAAGAAATAACATCCACAGGAACAGGCGCTGAAAGATTACTGCGCTGAAGAGCTGATCGTGAACCCAGCACTACCAGCTCACCTGATACTTCGTCTGGCACCATGTTAATGCTTAACGAAACCATGTCATCTGCCTTTACATTTAATTGTTGTGAAATTTTTTGATAACCGACATGTGTGACACCGAGTGTATAATTTCCCGCATCAAGGGATAGCGAAAACTTACCAAGATTATCGGATAATATTATTATTGATCCAACCGATATAGTTGCTTTCTGCAAGACGCCATCAGCTCCATATATAGTTCCTGTAACAGTTCCTTTCTGGGCGATGCCTAATTGAGCAAATAAGAATAAAAGACTTTGAACTATGATGATCTGCTGAAAAAACTTCTTCATAGCAATCAGTTACTCAGGTTTAATGGAAATTTTAACTGCTCGTGTTTTCTGGTTCATATTATTCAAGACCCCTGCAATCTTTCTATCACCATTTGTTTATATAGCCGGCCAATAGGGATCTCCTTTGTTTCAAGTTGTACTGAAATACCATTGTAGCCTGATATTTTATTCAATGACACCATATACGATCGATGCACTCTTAAAAATTTATGTTCCGACAAAAGATTTTCCATTGCACTGATAGATTGCTTAACAAGAAGGTTTTTACCAGAGAAAAGAAATAGCTTTACATAATCCTTCCAGCTTTCTATATACAATATCTCGTTTAAAAAAATCTTTTTCATATCCTTATCTACTTTCAGGTAAACAAATGAATCGGGTTCGGGTTTATGATCTACAGCTGTCAGTGATTCTCTCCCCATCATCCGGTTCACTTTCGAAATGGCCTTAATAAAACGTTCAAATGAAACTGGTTTTACAAGATAATCTACTGCATCGAGATCATACCCTTCTACTGCATAGTCACGATAAGCTGTAACGAAAATAACTTTCGGTGGGTGAGAAAGGTTCTTCAAAAATTCTGTTCCAAGAATTTTCGGCATTTTAATATCAAGGAAAATAAGATCAACTGTTTTTTGGTGCAAAACATCCAGTGCTTCGATCGCATTTTTACATTGACCAACGATCTCCAGGCCGTTAATACTGGAAATATAACTTGATAAAACCTTTAGGGCCGGCGGTTCGTCATCAATAAGTAAACAACGCAGCTTCATGATGCGACATTTTCAACTACAGGTAAAAAATTTTTTGAAAAGATATCGGTCGTTCTTTGGTTCTTTAAATTGATCAGCAATGAAACTACAAAGAAATTGCCTTCATCATTCATTTTAAGCTCATGCTTTTCCGGGTAGAGAAAAGCCAGTCTTTTTTTTACATTCTCAATACCAATGCCGTTAGAGCTATTAGGCACAAATTCATTTTTACTGTTGGCGATTTTACACCGTAACGTATTTTGCTTTACAGCTATATCAACGTTTAACCAGGGCTTATCCAGCTGTTCTGATGTACCGTGCTTAAATGCATTTTCTAAAAAGGGAAGCATTAGCAAAGGAGCGATATGTTTATCCTTGATATCACCTTCAACACTCCATGATATTTCAATTTTGTTGCCATATCTCTCTTTTTCAAGATCAATATAATCTTTCATAATACCAGTTTCTTTCTCGAGCAGTACTTCATCTGCCTTGCAATCGTAAAGTATATAACTTAATAACGAAGAAAGCTTCAAGATGAGGCCAGGAGTTTTAGGAGAATTTTCCAGGGAAAAGGCATAAATATTATTCAGCGTGTTAAATAAAAAATGAGGGTGCACCTGGGCTTTCAATAATTGCAGTTCCGCCGTTGCCTTCTCTCTTTCTGACTGCATCCACTGTTGCTGTTTTATCATCCAATGTTTAAATAAAACAAGGATGGCTGTTGCTCCTGCTGATGTAGTCATGCACAAAAAGCTTCCGGGTACCCAACCACCCTTAGCAATATTCTTTAAATCCAGGGCTTCCTGGGCAGGAATAAAAATGTAAGTTCTAAAAAGGTAGTTAATGAACCAACCAGCAACACCCCAGCATAAGATAACAGCTACAAAAGAAGTGAACTTTCCTTTTAATAATAATTGAGGAACTGCCAAATATGATATAGGATAACTATATAAAATAAAAACGGGCAACCAGAGCAGCATGTGAAACAAGTTGCGGAAAAAAGAGTTTTGGCTAAACGTCCAGAAGCCTGCCCAGATAAGTATATGTACACACCAATACAATATATGGCGCCACAAGCGGTACCTCGGGGAAAATATAAACTCGCTATAAGGGATCGTTTTCATGTGTGTCAACTAACACAATGTAAGAATTTCACAGGGTTTGTTTTGTGATCAGGTAAGCAAAAAGACTAACCGCATATTTTTTCGACAAACAACAGTTCCCCACACACCAAGACCATTCATTTACTATCCCTGCTTTATTTCGATGAATTCTCCTTGTAATCGAATAGTGATAGTAATAGTATTCCTGTAAATCTATTTTGCACTTGAAATCAAAAATTAAATTTATGAGAATACAGTTTTTACCGGCATTAGTTTTTATAGTATTGGCTAGTGCAATGGCTTCATCCTGCCAGAAAGAGACCACGATCAATGAACCCGAGGAAAGTTCGCCTGCACCCAATTCCTCAAATGGCAATGCAAATGAGCAATCAAAAAAAATTCATGTCACTAATATCAGCGAATTATATGCTGCCATCAACAATGCTGAAAATTCAGGCAGCACATTAGTATTGGCACCCGGAGCATACATGCTAAGTGCAAATTATCCGAAAGCAGGAAGATTAGAATTACTACATAATATGAGTCTTGTTGGGCAACCCGGTCATCCCGAAGCGGTGATCGTTGATGCAACTGCGCTTCCCCTTTCTTCATTTACTATCGCTCCATCAAATGCCAGGACCGGTGCTGTGCGAATGGGTGATGGAAATAATAGTATTGAATGGATCACTTTACAAAATGATCCGGCTCATACCATCCGCTCATTAATTCAAACCGATATTGTTACTACACCAACAACACAAATAAAAGTTGCTCACTGCATTATTAAAGGCAGCAGTATTGGCTTGAGTATTCTCAACAGAGATCCTGTCGCAAATGGAAGAATACTGGAAGCTGATGTAGCCGACAATGAGATATATGATAATACCATCCAACAGTTTGGTTCTGGTATTCAAATACAAAACACTCTTGTAAATGACGCTGTACTTAAGGTGCGGCTGAGCAGAAACTATGTACATGGCAACAGAGCGGGCATGATGATCTTCAATTCTACTTCTCAACGTTGTTCACTTGAAGTAAAGTCGTATGATGAAACTATAGAGAATAATGGTGTAGGATTAGTATTGGTTGGAGCATTGATCCTAAATGCAACCGGTCCTGCAATTGACAATACTTTCATCTATGAATCATATGCTTCATCCTTAAAGAATAATCAAGGTGTTCCTGCACCACCATTTTCTTTCCCTGCTGGAGGTGTTTTTGCACCATCCGGTTTGGCAATGACGCAGTTTGGCCCACCGGGGACAGCACATAACAATAAACTGGAAATTAGTTTTCATGGTACTGCCATTGAGGATAATATCGGCGGTGCTCAGATCAATGCTTATGGAGCTTATTCATATTATGCATTACCACCTAATAATAATTCAACGCTTGCTGGATCAAATAATAAAACAAATGTGTACCTGCACGGGCAGAGTATAAGTGCAACGGCGAATGCAGTAAATAGTATTCCAACTGAAGCTGCCGGCACTAATACCGCCAACATATACAGATAATTTTTTCACACTTTTAAAAAAAAATTTATGAGAAGACCAATTATATATCCAGTTTTATTTCTATTATCATCAACACTGCTTTTTATTTCTTGTCAAAAAGAAACGCGACAAATTCCTTCCAACGCAAATGAAGAAATTTCAACAGCAGCAAACAATGGTAATCGAGGTCATATAAAACAAACCAAAACATTTTCATCTGATGTTGCGATTAAGTGGATGACAATGCAAGTTAGACAGATGAGAAACTATCCGGGCACTGTAGGGAATGTTGCGTATTCACGTCACTATGCGTACAGTGGTATTGCCCTATACGAAGCGGTAGTCGCGGGTATGCCGGGTTACCAGTCCATTGCTTCGCAACTGAATGGGCTTAGTGGCTTACCAACAGTCATGCCAGGTAATGCTTACCATTGGGCTACCAGTGCCAATGCTGCATTGGCATTTATCAACAAAAAGTTTTTTCCAAATGCAAGCCCGGCAAATATTGAGGCAATGGATTCATTGGAAGCAGCGCTTAATATACAATACAGCAGTGAAGCCGATGCTGCTGTAATCACTCGTTCGGTTACATTTGGAAAAGCGGTTGG
>Ga0193740_1000526_pt1 | contig 10052 bp, 11 predicted proteins | sample L2s1metaG_FD_145072 | JGI IMG/M metagenome (GOLD analysis project Ga0193740, IMG submission 145072) | Soil microbial communities from a riparian zone of the East river system, Colorado, United States - L2s1 | ecosystem: Environmental > Terrestrial > Soil > Riparian zone | place: USA: East River... | reverse complement strand
TCCTGAATTTTCACCTACCGATACAGGCTTACTGTACGTGGATCATTGCGTGGGAAATGTCGGATGGAATCAAATGAATCCCTGGGTGAAGTTTTATGAAGAAGTGATGGGCTTCCGGAATATCCTGACCTTTGATGATGAAGATATTTCAACCGAGTATTCCGCACTTATGAGTAAGGTAATGAGTAACGGGAATGGGTACGTAAAATTCCCGATTAATGAACCTGCCGAAGGAAAGAAAAAATCGCAGGTGGAAGAATACCTGGAATTTTATAATGGTGAAGGTGTACAACACGTGGCACTGGCCACTAACGATATTGTAAAAACAGTAGGTGAACTGATGAAGAGAGGTGTAGAATTCCTGAAAGTGCCGAACACTTACTACGACGATCTACTTGAAGACCTGGAGCCCTTGAAAGAATTGGGTATCTTAGTTGACAGGGATAACGAAGGCTACCTGCTTCAACTTTTTTCCAAACCGGTGCAGGACAAACCCACGCTTTTCTTTGAAATCATTCAAAGAAAGGGCGCAAAGAGTTTTGGAAAAGGAAACTTCAAGGCTTTATTCGAAGCTATTGAGAGGGAACAGGCGGCAAGAGGCAATCTTTAGTCGAAATTTTCGTTGTTTTTAAATAAGTTTTCAGAATTTGCACCAATATAAATTTCATCGATGAAAAACCTCCCCGTAATTCTATTTTTGTTTTTAGCAGGCTCTGCATTTGCGCAGGGACCAACTGCTTCATTTGTCGATTTTCAAAGAAGTCTGCCGCGTCCGAGCGACGCTATCCGATCTAAAGAAGATACTCTCAAAAAACAATTTGCTGCAAAAGGCCTGCCCTGGCCGGCTAAATACCTCTATATCCGTTCATTTAAGTACGATGGCCAGTTGGAGATATGGGTAAAGAATGAACGCAAGGAGCCTTTCAAACTTTTTAAGACCTACAAAGTTTGCGCAATGGCAGGTACGCTGGGCCCAAAGAGAATGGCTGGCGATTACCAGGTGCCAGAGGGCTTTTACTATATCAACGAATTCAATCCAAACAGTAATTATCATTTATCACTGGGGTTAAATTATCCCAACCAGTCGGACAAAATCCTGAGCGACTCAGTTCGGCCAGGTGGTGACATATATATTCATGGAAGCTGTGTAACAGTTGGGTGTATTCCTTTAACCGACCAGTTTATTGACGAGGTTTATATTCTTGCCGCCTATGCAAAAAATGCGGGTGAAGATTATATCCCGGTTCATATTTACCCGGTCCGGTATAATGTAAAAAAGAGCATGGATTATTTGATTTACCTCTCCAGGACCGATGCCCAGCTTAAGCGATTTGCTCAAAACTTGCAGGCAGTATATGATCACTTCGAATTAACACGCCAGTTGCCAATAATCATGACCGATGCAAGGGGCAATTATGTTTTTGATGGCCTGGCTAAAAAGGTTGCCGTGGTTGTGGAAGAGAAACCAAAAAAAGTAAAGGTGCCGGTACAACACCGCACAAGGAATATTACCGAAGTGGCTGATGTAGTTACCCAGTGGCCGGAGTTTCCAGGGGGAGGCCTGTCATTTTTGAAATATCTCGATAAAATGGGAAAGGCTTTGGGATCATCTTTACCGGTTGGAGTAAAGAAAGTAAACGTAGTGGTGGAGTTTATTATTGATGTTGACGGCGTTCCAACTAATTTTAAAGTATTGCAGGGAGTGAATGAAGATTTTAATGATGAACTAATCGCGGTGCTGGAACAAATGCCTACCTGGCAGCCGGCCATATTAAATGAAAAGCCAGTTCCCAAGAAAATGAAACAAAGTTTTGCTATTGATGCGACAGCTGACCTGGCAAACAGCAAATAAGAAGTATCACCAACAAAAGAAAATAGTTTTAATAATACAAGCCTCAATTGAGGCTTGTATTATTTTGGACCACCACATTAATTTTTGGCACATTCGAACAGCATTACTTCATCAATACCTGTATGGTTTCAGGGGTTTGCTGACGCAAAACGGTTTGTTGGTTACCGATTAGTTCAGATAAAATCTCTTCGTTGTAATGACGAATGGTCAATAGCGTTAGATCTTTGGAAACAGTTACGTCGAAGGAATGTGAAGCTTTTAATGCAAACTCCTGTACTTTGTCTGAATAGTCATCCACCACGCACAGTATACTTATTGCTGCAGTCTGCATCAGGTTAGGACTGAATTTTATTGAGTGGAAGATTTCATCCACTTCAGCCGTAAGACCTTCTCCAACAAAAGAAAAATCTTTTGATTTAAGTTCTATTAAAACCTGCCTGTGTTTATAAACAATGATAGGAGGCAGGTGATTGAAGTTTTTGCCCTGTATACAAGTGCCATCGTCCCCCGGGTTAATAAAGGAGCGAACGTATAAAGGAATGTTTTTGTTTTGAAGCGGTTTTATCGTTTTGGGGTGAATAACCTGCGCTCCATAGTAGGCCATTTCAATCACTTCCTGGTAATTCAGTTCTTTAATCCATTGGGCATTTGCATATTGTTTGGGATCAGCGTTCATTACACCCTGTACATCTTTCCATATGGTCTGGCTTTCTGCGTTGAGTAAATTGGCAAAAACTGCGGCTGAATAATCGCTGCCTTCCCGTCCAAGCGTAGTGCTTTCATTTTCATCGGTAGCACCTATGAAGCCCTGGGTGAGTACGATATTGGTTTTTTCAAATAGTGGAACAATAGTTTCATTCACTCGTTGAGCACTGAAGGGCCAAACGATTCTTGCGTCACGGAAATTATCGTCGGTGCGGATAATATCTCTTACATCAACCCACTGGTTGTTTACACCAACACTGTTCAAATACTCACTGACAATAGCAGATGAGAGTATTTCACCGATACAAACGACCTGGTCGTAGTAATAATCAAAATTGCGAACCGGCTTGTCGTGAAGCAGCCATTCCACTTCCGTGAAGAAATCGGTAAGGGAGAGGTGAAATGTGAGTGGTGAGTTGGGAGATGCCCCAAGCTGGGCGATAATTGCCAGGTGATCTTTCTTTATAGTATCAAAGAGCGTTAATGCCTTTTGTTGATCACCACTATAAAACGCTTCCACTACTTTTTCGAGGGCATTGGTGGTTTTACCCATAGCCGATACCACAACCAGCAGTTTTTCATTGGAAAGTTTTTCTAAAATTTCTCCCACTTTTTTAATTCTATCTGCCGTGCTTACGGACGCACCACCAAATTTGAACACTTTCATAGGCTGCAAAGATGTGTAAAATGTTGAACGGGTGTTACAACTTGAATAAGAAGTTCAGACTGAAATGACCGGGGTATAGGGGTTTGTTTTTAAATTTGGATAAACCTAATACAAGGTTATGGCAAAAGCTCTATTATTTTTATTTGTTTTCACTCTTTTTATTTTCTCCTGCAATAAAAAACAGGACACCTCAAAAGAAACCTACGAGTACTTCACTACTCATCTTAAACCATCTATGAATTATAACGACATCATTGCCACTTTCGGAGATCCTGATGGTGATTTAGGTAGCGGCATTCATATTTACTATTACGACCTCGATGATGGAACGGCTGTTTGGATTGGTTATGCAGATAAAATAATGTATGCCAGGCATATGAGCAGTAGCAAAGTAAGCAATGCCCAGTTGTTGCACACGATTATATAAGTTGGTACCAGGTACCTGTTTAATTTTAAGATCGAATAAAACATTTTGTTTTTATTTTCAACCTTAATTCTCCAATGTGCAACTCTCTTAATCCCTTACATTTGTCAACACTAAACGATTGTTCATGAACCCTTTTAATCGTAATATTCTTACCCTTGATGAGTTTACAATTCAACAATTGCGGCAATTTCCACAGGCTACGGGGGAGCTAAGTAGTTTGCTCCGCGACATCGGTCTCGCAGCCAAGCGGGTAAATGTAGAGGTGAACAAAGCAGGCCTGGTTGATATTTTAGGCGATGCAGGAACCATTAATATACAGGGCGAAGATGTTAAGAAGCTGGATGTATTTGCCAACAACCAGTTTATGGGCGTTTTACAACATGGAATCAGTTGCGCAGGAATCGGCAGTGAAGAGTTGGATGAATTTGTTTCTTTTGATGATGATGTCAGTAAAAACTCCAAATACGTTTGCCTTTTTGATCCATTAGACGGTAGTGGTAATATCGACGTAAATATTTCAATCGGGACAATTTTCGGAATTTACCGTCGTGTTTCTGACAGGGGAACTTTAGCAAGGCGGGAAGATTTTCTTCAAAAAGGACGAAACCAGGTGGCATCAGGTTATATTGTTTATGGTTCATCTACAATGTTGGTATATGCTACACGCCGTGGGGTAAATGGTTTTACTCTGGATCCATCAATTGGTGAGTTTTGTCTGAGTCATCCTGATATTAAGTGTCCGCCTAACGGGAAAATTTATTCTGTCAATCATGGCAATTTTTTCCAGTACGATGAGGGGGTTAAAAAGTATATCAACCAGTGCCAGAATAAAACAAAGGAGAGTGGTGGTCCCTATACACAACGTTATATAGGAAGCATGGTTGCAGATGTTCACAGGAATTTGATCAAAGGTGGCATCTTCATGTATCCAGGTACAACTGATAAGCCTAAAGGAAAACTGCGGTTGTTGTACGAGTGTAACCCATTTGCATTTATTATGGAAGTTGCCGGCGGCAGGGCAACGGATGGAAAACAATCAATTTTGGATATTCAACCCACCGAGCTGCACCAGCGAACCCCATTTTTTGCCGGAAGTAAAGACATGATGGCTGAAGTGGAAAAATGTATAAAATCCACCGCTACTGCAGCTGCCTCCAAATAAAGTTTGCAGATCTACCAGTTTACAGAGATTTGCAGCAAATTTTCTTTTCATGAACCAACGAGTGATCATTTCTGTAGAGCATTTGGTAAAAAATTATGAAAATTTCCAGGCTGTGAAGGGAATTAGCTTCGAGGTTTATGAAAATGAAGTCTTTGGTTTATTGGGACCTAATGGTGCAGGGAAATCTACCACACTTGAAATCATCGAAACGCTTCGTGAAAAAACGGATGGAAAAATTTTTGTTGATGGAATTGACCTCGATAAGCATCCCCAGGAAATAAAAAAAATCATTGGTGTGCAACTGCAAACCAGTGGTTTCTATCCCAATCTTACACTCCTGGAATTGATCGATCTTTTTGCAGGATTGTACAACCACGATGTAAATGCAATGGAATTGCTGGATATGGTCAATCTCCGCGACAAAGCAAAATCAAAAGTGAAAGAATTAAGTGGTGGACAAAAACAACGTTTCTCCATTGCAACAACTTTGATCAATGATCCCAAGATTATTTTCCTGGACGAACCCACGACTGGTTTAGATCCGCAGGCGAGAAGAAACCTCTGGGATTTGGTGAAAGACATCCGTTTGAGAGGAACCACTGTGATCATCACCACGCATTATATGGATGAAGCAGAATATTTGTGCGATAGGGTTGCCATTGTTGATTCAGGTACGATTGTAGCATTAAATACGCCCGATAAACTAATTGATGAATTAGTGGCCACCGGATTTGAAAGACCCAGGGAAGTAAAACAGGCAAATCTTGAGGATGTTTTCATTCATCTTACAGGTAAATTATTAAGAGAAGATTAAAATACTTAAAACATGTCATTACAGGATAAATTATGGGGCTCCCGCTCCGAAAAACTGAAAGCAGAAAAAGAAGCAGGTGCAAAATTTCTCGAAGAAAATAAAGGCAAACCAGGTGTTACAGAATTACCAAATGGAATTCAATACCAGGTATTGAAAGAAGGAGAGGGAGGACAACCCAAACCAAACAGTAATATCAAGGCGCATTACCGTGGAAGTCTTTTAAATGGAAAGGAATTCGATAGTTCTTTCAAAAGAAATCAACCTTTTACTGCCCGCTTAACGCAGTTGATCAAAGGTTGGCAGGATGTGATCCCAATGATGAAGGAAGGCAGTACCTGGAGGTTGTGGATTCCATCTGACCTTGCATACGGAGATAACGGCACAGGCGGCATTCCTGGTGGCGCTACTTTGCAGTTCGATGTTGAGCTGATACAAATACTTGATTAAACCATCCTATGCAAACAGAAACCGACCTTCGTTATCCAATCGGGAAGTACGAAACACAAGGATATTCAGAAGAATTAAAAGAACAGTGGCTGGCCGACATCAAATTCCTTCCCAATGCCATTGAAAATGCCTTAAACAGTCTGGATGAACAACAACTGCAAACACCCTACAGGGAAGGAGGGTGGACAGTTCATCAGCTGGTGCATCATGTTGCCGATAGCCACATGAACGCATATCTCCGTTTTAAGCAAGGTTATGCCGAAGACAACCCAACCATCAAACCCTATGATGAAAAGGTCTGGGCTAATCTTGCCGATGTGAAAAATCTTCCCATCAATATTTCCATCACTTTGCTGTTTGCATTGCACCAACGATGGTATGAATTTTTAAGTCACTTTACCGAAAAGGACTGGCAGAGAACATTGTTTCACCCCGAACATAAAAAACAATTTACGCTCTGGCATTATTTAGGTTTATATGCATGGCACTGCCGGCATCATGTGGCACACATTACTGCCTTGCGTGAAAGAAGGAAATGGTAGTTAAACGTAAAACGAAAATTGTAAAATGAAGTGGAAGGTAGTAGCATCTGAAAAATTATTTTCTGCACCATGGCTAAACGTTAGAAAGGATGTTTGTGAGTTACCGGATGGACGAAAACATTCTGATTATTATATTCTGGAGTACCCCGACTGGGCAACAGCATTTGCATTAACACAGGATAATAAAGTAGTGATGGTACGCCAGTATCGCCATGGGTTGGGGGTAATCAGTACTGAACTCCCTGGTGGAGTGATTGATAATAATGAAAAGCCTGAAGTTGCCATTGCCCGCGAATTGCTTGAAGAAACAGGATACGAGTTTGAATCAATTGAAGAGATAGGCAAAGTTGCACCAAATCCCGCAACCAGCACCAATTACATGCACATGTTCCTGGCCAGGGGAGGAAAGAAAGTTGCTGAACAAAAGCTCGATGCCACCGAAGACGTAGAAGTTTTAGTTTATTCTATTGAAGAGGTGAAACAGTTGCTGAAAGAAAATAAAATTGTTCAGTCGTTGCACACGACCACTACTTTTTATGCACTGCAAAAATTAGGTTTGCTGAGTTACTGATTCTTTATTCACTTCGGCAACAAGAAATATACTTCCGCAAATAATGATCAGATCATTTTTTGAAGCATTGGCTAAAGCCTGTTGTAATGCAGTGTTTACATCGTCATAATTTCTTCCTTCCAGGTTAAGTTTAGATGCCAATGATTGAAGGACTGTTGCCTCCAGTGCACGTGGAATATGAGACTGCGTGAAATAATAATTTGCATTCCCTGGTAAAAGTTCAAGTACTTGTTCCACATCTTTATCTTTTACTACTCCTATAATAATATGCAACCGGTCAAAATTAATTTTTCTTACATGCGAAAGCATTTGCTCAATGCCATCTTTATTGTGTGCTACTTCAAGAATCACCGTGGGTTCCTGATTAATAACTTCCCATCGTCCATGCAAACCAGTAAGCTGCTTTACGCTCTGCAAAGCAGTTTGAATGTTTTGTTGGGTGATCTTCCATTTCTCCAATAGTTCAACCGCCTGAAGTACAGTAAGAATATTTTTGGTTTGATAGATGCCGGCAAGGTCCAGTTTGTAATCGGAAATGGTGGAATTTCTGTCGATCGAAATTTCGATAGTATCGTGTAAAAGTTTATAACCCGCAATTGAAAACTTGTCTTCAGCAAAATAAATTGGTGCATTTTTTTGAGAAGCAATATTCCTGAACACTTCTTCTGTTTCTGTTTTCTTTTCTCCAATCACAACCGGGATTTTTTCTTTGATGATGCCTGCCTTTTCAAATGCAATTTCCTCAAGAGTGTTACCCAGCATATTCATATGATCCCACCCAATGTTAGTAATAACCGATAATTCAGGAGTGATCACATTAGTGCTGTCCAGCCTTCCACCCAAACCAACTTCGATAATTGCTATGTCCACTTTTTGCTGAACAAAATAATCAAACGCCATCGCGACGGTGATTTCAAAAAAAGAAGGTTGAATTTCTTCTATGGAGCTTTTTACGCGTTTTACAAAATCAACGATAAAATCTTCATCGCACATTGTGCCATTCACTCTTATTCTCTCCCTGAAATCATACAGGTGTGGTGAAGTATATAACCCTGTTTTAAAACCGGAAGTTTGAAAAACAGCAGCCAGCATATGACTTACGGAACCTTTTCCATTTGTTCCGGCAACATGAATACTTTTGAATTTTTTGTGTGGATTTCCAAGACGTTCACAAAGCAATAATGTGTTGGTCAGGTCTTTCTTAAAAGCAGCACTGCCTACACGGCTAAACATGGGCAGTGTTTCGTATAAGTAATCTATTGTTTGCTGGTAGTTCATTCAACAGCAAAAATATTGCTGTTGTTATTTCACTGTAAAATTAAATGTGAGGGTCTGTTTGAAACCTCCATCGTAAAGAGGATATTTAATTTGTCTTGCTCTGTCCAATGCAATATTGTATTGCTTGCTCGACCTTGCAAGTGTAGAACCCTTCGCCTGGTAGTTAGCAGAAACCAGTTGCCAGCTCCATTCACTTCCACATCCAATGCAATTTTCCCACTTTCGTTAAAATCGTCTTCAAAATTTTGTGCGGGAATGGAAATCACTCTCACACCCAGGTATCTTGTTCCATTGGGATTGCCATTCTGCACTCCTTTATCACCCTGTCCATCACCCGGACCCTGTCCACCAGGCCGGTTATATCCGGGAACATCTGTATTACCACCATTGCCGCTTCCCCGTGTGCTGGTCATTAAAGCACGTGGCTTTGGCTCAACGGGTTTATTTTTTACTGCCTGGTCTTCTGTATTATTATTGATTTCTTTATTGGTATTGGGAACTGTAGCTTTTGTTACCGGTGGTGAAGTATGATGTTCCTCTGTTTCTACGTCTTTGGTAGCTACCTGGCTGGTTACACTTTTGGATGGTGCCGGTGCAACATCCTGCGAAGCTGGTGCCGAACTCGGTGTACCGGTTACAATTGGTTGAACCTTTCCGGAGCCCACGTCATTGTTACCGAGATTCAATTCTATCGGGGGTTCATCGGGTAAGGCAATATACATGATAGCCGGTTCCTGGGGAATTTCCTTGGGAGGGACAGTCATTTTTGCAAAAAGAAAGATAATCAGTAAGCCGCCAATAATACCGGTGGTGTAGGAGAAAGCCTTGATATTTTTTTGTCTTTCAAACTCTGCCGAAACAGTAATTGCGTTGTTCATAAAATAATGGTTGTTGGCTTTGACAGGATAACGATGCAAAAGTTAGATAAATTGTCCAGAATTTACCAACGGAAGGAGATGTTTTAACAATTAGACTATCCTCCTGTAAATACTGAAAGGCAATAATTTCATGATCTGCGCCACCAACCACCATCTTTTAGTGACATAAACAACTCTTTTTTTCTTTTCAATTGCCCTGATCATTTCCTCTACGGCTTTTTCTTTCGGAACCACCCAAAACTGTTTATTTCCTTTGGCCATTTTTGTGTCAATAAATCCTGGCCTTATGTCGGTGACAATAATGTTTGCTTTTAGTCTTTTTGCTTTGATATTTAATCCCTCGGCATAATTACTCATAAAAGCCTTGCTGGCACTATAGGCAGGGGCCCAGCTATTGCCTCTTACCGCCGAAACGGATGATGTAATTGCAATTTGTCCATAGCCCTGTTTTACAAAATAATTGAACCCATAACTAACAATTTCAACGAAGCCATTAACATTGGTTTTTGTAGTTGTGTTTTCAATTTCCCAAATTAAATCTTTAGAAGGATCACCATAGCCGGAGTTGTAAATGAGAATATCCAAACCTCCCAGGTCTTCAATCAATTTTTTAATTCTGTCCTGGTTTTCTTTTTCCATCACATCAAAGCAGGAAGTAAAAATCTGATCGGGAAATTTTTGTTTTAATTCTTTTAAAAAGTGTTCTCGC
>Ga0193740_1000525_pt1 | contig 10059 bp, 5 predicted proteins | sample L2s1metaG_FD_145072 | JGI IMG/M metagenome (GOLD analysis project Ga0193740, IMG submission 145072) | Soil microbial communities from a riparian zone of the East river system, Colorado, United States - L2s1 | ecosystem: Environmental > Terrestrial > Soil > Riparian zone | place: USA: East River... | reverse complement strand
ATTTTCTCGATCCCATCAGTGCCTCCTTCCATTCCATCGGTTATCTTGGTAAGCGTTTTATCCTTGTTCATTTTAAACATGCCACCGGCATCCAACAAATAAAAGTCATCGCCACGTATCAGCACTCCGTTTGGCCCTTTAAGGGTATCAAGAAATAATTCTGATATACCATCTTTTACAATAAATACTCTTTTCGATTTCGAATCTGACACATACACCGTACCGCTTTTACTAATACTTACATCATTTAAGCCTACTGCATCAGTAACGACGATCCTTTTTTCAATTTTGCCGCCGGCAATATCAATTACTACCAGTTCATTCAGATCTGCCACATATAATTTACCCTTATAAAGTCCCATCCCCTTTGGAGCATTTAACCCACTCACCCATTCTGTTGCTATTACTTTTCCATCAAGACCAACTTTTGCAACAGATCCCTTTCCATCTTTTCCCCATGGATCGGTGCCATCAATATTTGTAGCATACAAAACTTTATTATCGCCATCAAACAAAACAGATTCAGGAACTTTTAAAACAGAATCTGTTTCCCACAATTTTTCCAACTTGTGCTGTGCAATTAATAGGGAAGAATTAAAAAGAATTACTATTAGCAACGCTGTTCTTGATAAGGTCTTTTTCATGATGTAAATTTTAGCCTAGCTAAGTTACGTACAGAAAGTCTTATCCAAACCTGGCCGGGTTAAAAGCTTCAAGTCCAAAGGAAGGTTTTTTACCAGAAATGATTTCTTCAATTAATCTTCCTGTTCCGGCTGCAGCTGTAACTCCTAGCATTGCATGTCCCCCAGCATAAGTAAGGTTGGAAAATTTAGTATGCCTTCCAATATAAGGCATCCCATCAGGACTCACAGGCCGGTACCCAAACCAGGCTTTACTTATATCCGGCTGGGGCAGATTCATTGTTGGATAATATTTTTTAAACGCATTATAGATCGCAGTTACTCGCTTAGGCAAAATATTGTCGCTATGTCCACTCAATTCCATAGTACCACCGATCCTCAGCCATTTACCAATTGGCGTTGTTGCTGTTCGATCATCAACTAATATCGAAGGATATTGCAAATTCTTTTCTAAACCATCATAGACCATGCTATAACCTTTACCCGGTTGCATTGGCGTATTAATGCCAAGTTGCTTAGAAATATTCTGCAGCCACGAGCCATTTGCCAATATCAATTCTTCACAATCCAGCTTTCCCTTATCAGTTATTACCCCGGTTATTTTTCCATTCGTAGTTTCAAAACTTTTTACTTCCGAGTTCAACCAAAACTTCACTCCTTTGCTTTTTAAATAAGAATAAAGCGAACGCATAAACTTTCCCGGGTTCACATGGCAATCGTCAAGATAAAGAACACCACCTGCAACATTTGTTTCTACCTGCGGTTCGTGATCCTGTACTTGTTGCGGTGTACACATGATCGTTTTCAGTCCATATGCATTTGCCTGGTCAGCCAAATGCTTTTCATGATCGGCTGTCTTCTCATTTTTCCAAAGCATCCAGCAACCTTTTTCTGTCATGTCAAATGGCTCGGGCAATTCATTCTTCACATCGTTCATCAAATGCCTTGTCAGTTGCAAAAGATTATTCATATGCGGCGCATTCTCTTCCACTTTTTTTGCAGAAGCGCTTTTCCAAAATGTCATCCCCCAACGAATAAGATCAAGATTCAACCTTGGCTTTACGTAAAATGGCGACGAAGAACTCATCATCCATTTTAATCCCTTTGATACAATGCCCGGTGTTGCCAACGGAACAAAATGTGATGGCGAAACATAACCCATATTGCCAAATGAGCACCCATCGGTAATATCACCTCGTTCAATAACTGTTACCTTATGTCCGGCTTGTTGTAAATAATATGCGCAGTTCAATCCAATAACTCCAGCACCAATAATTGTTACGTTCATAATTTCTTGCGAGGTGAAGCCGAAGCAATCTCCTCATTCATTCTATTAGTTATAAAATATTTTTGTTTCCGGCTTTTGTAATTCTATTTAGCTCTTCTTGCACAGTTTACCCAGAACGAAGCGAAAGGCACACTTGTGCAACAACAATTCTATTCAACTTTTTTCTCTCACAGACTGCACCGATTCATACAGATTAATTTTCCGTGAGCATCTGTGTAATCTGTGATATAACCTATTCCCCATGTCCCGGATTAGGGTCATTCATTTTAACTGCATTAATTAACCTTGCGCCAAAAACTCTTCCGGCAGTTTTGCCATAATTTGCTTCGATCCTAATTGTAATTTTTTCTTTACCCTTCAACAGATCTTCAGGAATTTTATACTCAACATCATAGAACTTTCCTGTCTTTCCGCCTTTCCATTCTTCTGTTGCGGTCTTTACACCTTCAATAAGAATATCAAACTTCCGGTCTTTATCGTCGCCAATATAAGTCAATAAGAGGTTACAACTTGTTAGTTGATTTGTTTTCATTTCAAAAGAAAAATAATTATCTCTTCTTGCTTCTCGTCCCATTCTTCCAATCGCATCACTTACATAACTTCTTTCGCTTGCTTTCAGGCTATGATCTCTTTCCGGTTGCATCTCTCCTATTCTGAAATTATCAATCGTTTTGTCTTCAATTTCCTTTGCTCTTTTCTTTTCGGCTTCATATTCTGCCTGTCTTGCCGCCCAGTCAGCATTTGTGAAATAATCCCAGTACACACTATAATACTGATCATACATTCTATAAAAGGGTATCAATTTCACATCAAATGGTTTTCCCACTTCCTTCATCTCAAATTGCAAAGGTTGACCTGCAGGCCTTATCCAATCATTGATATTTTTATTATCAGTAAGCAAGACAGGAGTTCCATAAACCGGATCGGGCATATCCTTTCCTAATTGACCGGCTAAAACTATTGGTCCGTATTTAAATGCAATTCGATTCGGGTTATCGGGCATTGCTTCTGTATAAAGATGCATGTTAAACCTCACCTCAAGTTTATCATTCTTTTTCATCGTCACTCTTATTGGAATGTATCCATCGATCCTGTCAAACTCAAAATTATTATCGTAAGATTTTATATTCTGATTTTCCCGTCCATTCATGAAGAATCTAGTTCTTCCAGTTGACCAAAATGGTTTCCTGATCAGGAGAGTAAATGTTTTTGATGCATCACCTAAATAAGTAAAAACAGAAGTGTTTGATTCAGGAAAATTGGTTTCCTGCTTAAGAATTAATCCTTGTTCTTTCCATCTAACAACTGATGGAATAAATAAATTCACAAACAACTCTCCATGATCACCATGACTATATATTTGTTCTGCATACTTTGAATGATTCTCGATCCCACTCCCAACACAACAGGTAAAAGTTGTAAAGGGTCTGCTAAACTCTTTCTTTGTTCCCATCCTCAATGGAACAAAATAAGTCATCATCCCATTTTCAGGATTTTGCGATGCAAGAATATGATTATACAAAGCCCTTTCATAATAGTCCATCAATTCACCGGAAGGTTGCCATGCAAATAAATGCCTTGTCAATTTAAGCATGTTATATGTATTGCAAGTTTCGGCTGTATTATCACTCAAACGATCATTCAATGAATCTTGTTTGCCGCAATATTCATAATTACTATTGCCACCAATAACATAAGTATGATGCTTTACCATGGACTCCCAAAAGAAGGAAGCAATTGTTTTATCTCTTTCATCACCGGTGATCTCATACCGGCGAGAGCAACCGATCGCTTTCGGCACATTTGTATTACTGTGTTTACCGGGCATGGGGTCGATACGTTTGGCAAGTTGTCCGAGTACAAATTCATCATGAAACTTTCTTGACAATGCTAAATATTTTTCATTCCCGGTAATTGCATAAATATTCGCAAGCACTTCATTCATGCCTCCATATTCACAATTAAGCATCTTTAATCGCTGTTCTTCATTCAATCCATTGACAATTGTTCCTGTCCAGTCTGCAGCAGCCACGGCAATTGTCAATGAAGTATTGTTATCGCAATACAAATAAGCATCAAGCAATCCGGCCAGGACTTTATGAAGAGTGTACCAGGGAACCCACGAACCATTCAAATCAAAACCAGCGGATCGAATATCACCACGCTTCACCTGTGCAAAAACTGTATCCTCATTAGGCACGGCACCTATATAACCTGTCTTTCTTGCTACCTGGCATTTTCGTAATTCATCAATGATATAATCAACCCTGTTTTTAAATTCCTTTTCACCGGTACTGGCATACATCATGGCGCAAGCTGACAGGTAATGACCTAATGTATGTCCTGATATCCCATCTTTTTCCCATCCGCCATAAATAGAATCCTTAACCGGCAAGCCTGCATGTTTATGAAAACGATACAATAACCTATCAGGTTTTATCTCTAGCAAATAACCACTGTCCTTTGTCATAGCATGACGAAACGGGCTATTTAATAGACTAACTTCATTGAGATTAAAACTATATGCTTTAATAGAAACAACAGGCTTAACCTTCAATTTATTATTGCTTTTTTCCGGCACATAAGATTGTGCAGTGCAGAATATTGAAATAAAGATGAATAAGGAAAGAAAGGCTTTTTTCATTTCTTACCAGTTATTTTTTTTATTAATTCAACCTCTTTTACATCATAAGCTGTTCCGTCTTTTCTGAAAACATCATGAAACCATGGATTGGGTTCAGGGCTGCCTTCTTTACTTCCCCATGGAAAAATAGTGTTACTTCTGCCGCTAACTAATCCCCAATTAATAGCCCCAACATTATATCTTTTTAAGATCGGAAGATGAGTTTCAAATCGGCTGTTATTTGATCTTGCCATATACTCAGTACAAATAATAGGCCGACCAAATTTTCGCAAACTATCTATTGCTTGTTTCATCGAGTTTGTATCAGAATAATTATGATAAGTGATCACATCAGAATTTTCCAATTGATACCTATTGATCTCAGGAAAATCCATGAACCACACCCCTACTGTTAGCGGTTGCATTGGTCTTACAGACCATGCCCATTCAAAAACTTTTTTCAATAACGGCATTGATGTCATTCCATAGCCACTGTTGGCTGGTTCGTTATAAAGATCCCACATAAGAATTCTTTCATCCCTTTTAAATGTTGTCAAAATATCTTTTACATACTCTTCAAGATATTTCCATTGCGAAGGGTCATCATGAGTTGATCTATTCGGGCTTCTTACCCAACCACTATTATGAACACCGGGTTTAGGCGCTGGTTGTTTCCCGGTTTTAGCCTCCGGGTTCCAGCAATCATCAAAAAAGCAAAAAAGAATTTTAATCTTATGTTTGGTTGCAATAGACAAAAAATTATTCATACGTTTCTTAAATCCATCGGCATCCGCCTGCCACGCAAGATCATGCAAGTAAACTCTCATCACATTCATTCCAATACCAGCAGCCCAGCCCAATTCTTTATTGATCGTAGCCGAGTCATAAGTTTCTGCCTGCCACATCTCCAGTTGATTAATTGCAGTACTTGGCAGAAAATCCGCACCAACTAACCATCCCTGCTTTCCATACCAATTATTTGCTTCGCCAGCAGTCCATTTTTTTTGCTGCGCAAAAGAAGTATTCAGAAAAAGAAAAAATATGATCAGATAGAATGTATGCTTCATAGTATTTTTATTTTTTCCATTTATTTTCCAGCATTTTTATAAAATATCCTCCTACAACACTTCTTGCCTGGAATCCGACTTGTTTACCATCTGTTGTTTCATGCCAGTCACTCAGTGGAACTTTTGTTGGAGTTTCAGTCGCAAATTTATAAACCGGTTTTATTAATGCTTCAAAATCTTTAGGATCATTCGCCATTGTTGCCGTCCAGATTATCCAATCATTTTTTGTATACGTTCTTCGACTATCCAATGGCAAACCAAATGCATTTTGTTTGGTGAGATAATATTTGATCTCTTTGTCGTAAACCGATTGAGGGAAAAGATCGAGTCCAAGAAGTTTATCCCAAACCAAATTATATTTTTGGCTCCATGTCCCTTTTTTATCAAATGTCAGCGAGAAATGATCACCATCATCGGCCATTTGTATCCATCGTGCAGCATAATCAGTAGCGATATTATGATACTTGCCGGCCTCACCTCTTTTGCCAAGACCTTTTGCCATTTGTGCATACGCAGCAATGCCAACGATCGCTTTCATTGATAAGTTTACATTCCGTGCAAGATGCCCGGCAAAGTCATCGGTGCATAATTGATTGGCGGGATCAAAACCGGCATTCACTAAAAACTCAACCCATTTGCTTAACACATCCCAATGCTTTTTTGCAAAATCAAATTTGTTCTCAGCTCTGCAAATTGCAGCCGTAAGAATGATCATATTACCTGCTTCTTCCACCGGCATGTCTTCAGGATAAGTTTGTCCATTAGCCAGCGGATAAGTTCCAAGATCATGTGCAGGAAATGGTTTTGTCCATTTACCACTTTCACTGTAATACATCAGCGGCTCAACCATTCCTTTCAATAAAGCAGGATTATAAATTAAAGTAAGCGGCGCTGAAGGATAAGTTACATCCACCGTCCATATCGAACCATTACTGAAATTTTCTTTCTGCGGAAACAAAATCTCATTGTTTGATCCTCTCACCAATTTATGCGCCGCTAATGATTGACGATAAGCTAATACACATAGATCAGCATAAGTTTTGCCACCTGCGTTCATCGCATCGGAATATAACTGCTTATCAAAATTTTCGCAACGTTCTTCGATAGATTTAAACTCATCAAATGATTTCTTTATCATTTCTTCCGTTGAAGAAAAATTCTTCTTCCACCATGCTTGCAGGTTTTGACCGAAGTATTGAATCGAATAAAGGTCATCGTAAGCAAGCAATATCGTCCTGTGAACGGGGACAGACTTGACAGTGCTTAAATCAATTACAAGATTGAACTGATCTGAAAATCTTTTTTCACCAGGCATGGGTCCAGGTGGCACAGGACCGTTCGCCATTGGTCTTGGCTGAGGCAACTTTATTTCCCCTTGATCTTGTAAAGCCATGTAAGAATATCCCCAATCGATTCTTACATCATCTCCCTTTCTTTTCAAAATCTGCTGATCCTTTGTTCCTGACATTTGATAAAGGATCCCATCTTTTTTAAAAAAACTAACCATTTCCGTTTGTGAATTTTTGTTCTTTGAAATATCAGCTGAAGCATCAAAAAACAATTTCACATAATGCGTTCTCCCATCTGTTGAGATAACATTAAATGTAACATAACTAATCGGCAGTGAATACAGATCAAGATCGTTCATTAATAAAGGAGAAAGAAAGTCAACACTAAGAGAAATGGGACCACATTCGAATTCATACCTTGTGTGTGTCGCGGTTATTTCAACCTTTTTTTGAATAGCTTGATCAACCCATTGAGCAGGTAAACGATCATATAATCCCGCATCAATATAAGCTTGTCCACCTGTATTCTCACAATACATTGCCAGCACATTCTTGCCTTTGCGTAACTTTTGTTCAATAGCTTTTGAAAGCAATATTTCTTTATTCGCAGAACAACAGCCTGCATTAAATATTTTATCACCATTAAGATATATCTCTACATTATCATCATATTTTATCTTCAATAAAAGCTCATTAATATTTGTCTGTTGAAAATCAAAAGTTCTTCTTATCCATATTTCTCTACTACTCCAGACTGATTGCGGTTCAATATCCTTAGTCCCAAACATCCCTTTGCCTGTTTGCCATTTTGTGTCATCATAATCAACACTTGTCCAGTCACCCAACGGTTTTGTTTCGGCAAACTTGCAATTATAAGATTGCAATTCACCATCGGGTAAAATTGTCTTCAATTCTCTTTCCGGCTCTCCGAGAAATTTAAAAAACTCCCCATCAACACTTAATACTCCCATCAACGAATGATCTTTTCCTGTCCAATGTTTGGTAGTGCTTTCATTCAACTTATCTGTAAAACTCCAGATACTGAAATACGGATCATGCACTACAAGAGGATACGCCGGTGCTTTATTTACTTGCGAGAAAGAGATGATAACTGATAACTGAAAACTGATAGTTAAGCACAATCTCCATTTATTCCTCATAATCTTTTTCATAATCATATTAATCGTGGTTCTGTTCTATTTTGTTCCGAATTTATAAACTGTTATTTGTTGATAGATTTCTCCCGGCTTTAAAATTGTATTTGGAAATACTGGCTGATTTGGTGAATCAGGAAAATGCTGGGTTTCTAAACAAAGCCCCGCATGTTTTACATACTTTACACCTCCTCTTGTATTCTTTAATGTACCATTCAAAAAGTTGCCGCTATAAAATTGTATCCCAGGCTCGGTTGTTCGAACTTCCATATATCTTCCACTTCGTTCATGATATAAAGTAGCAATCATATCAAACCTGTTCTCAGGCTTTTGAAAAACCCAGTTATGATCATAACCACCAGTTACGCTTGCAATATCTTTTCCTATCTTTTTTGAAGTGGTAAAATCCATTGGTGTTCCTTTTACATCATCAATTTTTCCGGTTGGGATCAAGGTCCCATTTACAGGTGTGTATTTATCAGCTTTTAGCATCAACTCATGACCAAGAATTGTTGAATCTGCTCCCGCTGATAGATTAAAATAGCAATGATTAGTAAGATTGACTGGCGTGGCTTTATCTGTAGCCGCAGTATAATCGATCTTTAAACCATTATCATCACTCAAAGAATACATGACATCAACAGAAAGATTACCGGGATATCCTTCTTCCCCATCTTTACTTGAATAAGAAAGTGACAAACCTGAATCATTAAAAGATTTCACGGCCCAGATCACTTTATCAAACCCTTTCAATCCACCGTGTAAAGTATTCAGGCCATTATTTGCTGCTAATGTATATTCTTTTCCATCGAGTGTAAACTTTGCATTTGCAATTCTATTTCCATAGCGGCCAACTAAACAACCAAAATAAGGATTACCGGTTTGTAAGTAACCACTCAATGAATCATAACCAAGAACCACATCTCCCATCTTGCCATTCTTATCAGGCGTAATAATATCTGTTACAGTTCCTCCGTAGTTCAGAACTTTTACAACTATTCCATTCTTATTGGTTAGCGTATATTGAAATACACTGTCGGCGCCAATCATCCCATATAAAGTTTTTTCTGTCATTGGTTTTATATTTTCTTTTTCTTCTTCTTTTGGCATCAGCTTACAACTAAAGAGAATTGTGGTAACAATTAAAATAACAAGATTCCTTTTCATTTTTGAGTTTTGACTTGATTAGTAATTCAGCTTTACATCTGTAATTTTTGTCGGCAACCAAACCTGCATTTCATTTTTTCCCCTGTTTGCCCATGTATAATATGGTATGGCAATTATTTTTTTCTTTTCTGTTTTTAATGACATGGCATCTTTTCCAACAGTAACAACAGGCACTTCTGCCGTTAAAGCTTTCACAAATTCATCTTGTACTTTATAATCTATCACTTCAAACTTTGTATTTTCAGGAATGATCACATTCCATGCTTTGCCATTATTATCTGCTCCTTCAACGCAATAAACTATCGGTCCACGTTGAATGGCAATTCGATTGCTATCTTGTTTTACGTCAGCAATAGCTCCGATCGGTTGAACACTCATAGGAAATTCAAAATCTAAAACATCACCTTTTTGCCATTCTCTATCAATAACAATGTATCCATTTGCATTTGCAAAAGGGACCTGTTTGCGATTTATAAAAACATTATTACCTGTACTAACAACGATAACTTTAGGAACATATGTATTTCCTGGAGCCGGTCGGGAATTCGACCATCCAGGAATTCTAATATAAACTTTGAACTTTTCTTTCTTCACTGGATCGATTATCAATTTAACTTTACCTTCCCACGGATAATTTGTCCCCATCTTCACTCCCACATTTCCGTTCTTTAGAGGGATCGTTGTATTACTTCCCACAAACAAGTTCACATATATCGCATCATCACTCTTCGCATAAATATAATTTCCCAACGAAGCAACTAATCGTGCAATGTTTGCAGGACAACAAGCCGTACCAAACCATTCTCTTCTCTGATGCTGACCGCGACTGG
>Ga0193740_1000522_pt1 | contig 10117 bp, 11 predicted proteins | sample L2s1metaG_FD_145072 | JGI IMG/M metagenome (GOLD analysis project Ga0193740, IMG submission 145072) | Soil microbial communities from a riparian zone of the East river system, Colorado, United States - L2s1 | ecosystem: Environmental > Terrestrial > Soil > Riparian zone | place: USA: East River... | reverse complement strand
AAACCCCATGAACCTCTCCTATTCTTTAGGATTAGAAATTCAGGTTCTTTAACAGGAGTCAGTGGATTGTATTGTATTACAGCACCAATAGAGGTTTCCAGGAATATTCTACCTCTTTTTTTTAGTACCGCAGCTAATTATAATTTTTATCAATTCTTTATCTTAGATTTTAATATAAACAAATTCTGAGTCACATTCTACTGACAAATTTGGTTGGAATTATAAAAACATAATTAACCTAAAGATATTAATGTGTAAATCTAAGTCGAAATCATGGGCCGATCGTCTAGTCCGGTAGGATACGGCATTGGCATTGCTGAGGTCGTGGGTTCGAATCCCACTCGGTCCACATGTATTTACATGCTTTTTATACGTCAATGGATTACAGTGATGTGATGGAAGCTCAATTTGTAACATTGACACCGTATGAAAATTTTCTATTTGCATTGAGTTCCAGAAACAAAGAGACTATATCCACATAGATTAAATAAATTTATGACTTTTATAGGATTAGAAGGAACAATTCCAGAAAAGTGTAATAGACTGAATGAGATTGCAAGGAATAATCCAGAATTATTACAATCGTATATTATACGATTCATAGACGTTCAAAAACAAAGAAATGAAATTACAAAAGAGATTAGAAAAAAGATATGGTTCTGGTTTTGGAAGTGGAATAAGTAAAATAAATTGGGTAGAAACTCTTACAAACTCCAATAGATGATTATAGAAAAAATGCTGTAGCATTAATAGTTGCTCCATATCTTATCAATATCAGGAAAGTCTCTTATGAAGAATCATTTCTTATTATTAAGGATTGGGCAAACAAGTGTGGTGAATTAAGAGAATTAAATGATAACTTTGACTACACAATCAAATATTCACTTAATGCCGCAGTAAGAAAACGAAGGTTGCCAATGAAGTTTGATACTCTAAAAACTAAGAATTCTAATTTACATGGAAAACTATCAATACTCATGTCGAAGCATGATAAACATGATATAAAATGAGATATAAAGAATTGTGCTACATTTCCACGTTTTAATGCGTGGTTATTTGATGCAAAATTGTGAAACTAAATTATTCTTAGCAGGTGGAAAATATTGAAGCTTTGAAGTCCATTTTCTTGTTTTGATCTACCCATTTTGAAATTAATCTACTCTTGCACTACCCATCATCTGGACATGCACTACCCATCATCTGGACATGCACTACCCATCATCTGGACATGCACTACCCATCATCTGGACATGCACTACCCATCATCTGGACATGCACTACCCATCATCTGGACATGCACTACCCATTGCCAAAAATGGGTAATAAAAAATCAAAAATGACCAATTAAAATCCCTGTACAATGTACGAAATGAGCGTGAATTGAAAGTACACATTGATCTACCCATAATCACCAAAACGTTGATTTACTGTCACGTAATACTTGAAAAAATTATTTAAAGCTTAACGAATTGGGTAGTTGTATATTTTTCACTTGTACCTAGTAATAAATAATTATAAACCCTATTTCTATACAGCTCTCAGATATTGGAAATATTATCATTTTGCCATTTGTCGATATGAGGTCTTCTTTTATTAAACCCGTTTGAAAATTTGAGTTAAGAATCATTACCACAATAATCAACGAAACACCCTTTTTAAAAAACCAAGGAAAACCGGTTTTTAAAAAATGTAGATCTTTCACTTTTGTTGATATAAGTACTGCCAGACCGATATATTAGTTTGATCGATTCTATTGATTTGAGGCTACGAAAATTATTTAGCATTACTAAGGTCGACATCTAACTGCATGACTAATTCAAGTGGTCGTATGATCAAGAATGGTTATTAGTCATCTGTTAACAGTTAACTCGTTAAGTATCTTGATGATTATTCACTAAAAAATCAATGTACCATAAGTGATCTGAGCCATATGAAAAATCACATTAATCCTTTCAATATGTAATTTCTCAATTTTAAATACCACTAAGGATCCCAATACCAATGACGGATCCTTCCATCACCTTTATGCTTATGTGTATGAACCTACTGATGAACGTAAAGACGAGTCTTTTCATCGAATTGCATACCGCAAACTTTACATTTGAAGTACAATAATTTCATCACATCTTTAGAATTAAAAAAGTATTATTTGTAGAAGTATCGACCTCACAGATCCCGAGAAACAAAATTAGCAAAGAGTATGTTGGACTAGTAATTATTTAGAATTTCTAATTAAGACCCACCTGAAAAATCAGACTAGTCCCGCTAGGTCCACCATTATTCTATATATTATGATTCAGGGTATGATCAACGAGTTTCTTCAATTTTCAGGAATCCTGCTATTTACGAAGAACCGATAATGTATTTATTCATTGGATAAGTAATTCTACACTATTGTATTTCGTAAATTGGCAAAGAGAAATATCCATTAAAGAGATTGATGGTAAAAAAGTTGTTGTCAAACGGAATAAGATAAGCAAAAATTTGCATGATTACCTTATTGTTATTTCATATGCTATTCTCTCGATCCTTCTTGCACGTCCTTCATCGCCCCCTGAACTTGGTAACAAAATGACATCAAACGAAGGAACTGAAATGAGGGAAAAATTACGCTCAATTGGAATTCCCACACCATCGCTAATATTTATTTCTGATAATTTGTTAATAGAAGAATTTATTCCTGGGGGAAATCTTCATGAAGCGCTATCAAATGGAAGCGATTTTTCATTAGCATTTAGTGCAGGAATTATTACAGGAAGGCTCCACAAGTTAGGTTACTCATTCGTAGATAATAAATCTCAAAATTTTCTTGTAAGTTCAACGAGAAAGGTTTTGCGAACTGATCTGGCTTTTATACAGAAAAAAAATTCAATATTTGCAAAAAGTATGGACATAGGTTCATTTCTTGGAAGCTTGCTAGGATTGGATATTAGAAAGTACAAGGTAGTACAAGATGCTTTCTACGAGGGCTATTACTCTGAAGTAAAAACCCCAATTCCTTACCTCTCAATACCATTAAGAAACATCCTGGGCTTTGGACTAAGTCTCAGTTCAAATTGGGTGGTCAACGTTCTACAAGATTCAGAGAAATTAATATCATACAGGAGGAAGTTCGGTTTTTCTGTCAAATCCCCCTGATCCGAATTTGCAGTAGAAGCATTGATCAGATTGCATGTAAGTCAACTTTTGTATCAAAATAGCCCTTATCTTTAATGCAAATTTTGTCATCAATCTATACTTTAGAGGCATTGAAGGAATGACTTCATCAAAATAAACGTTGTAATGATCTGGGCAAAATTTTAAGGTAATTTGTGCCCTGTTTTTACTATTAGATTCTTTGTTTGCAGAAATATTTTTTGCTACACTGATTTGTTCTCTAATATACTCATGTTTTGGACAGGGACAGTCTTTTCCCCCTGGATGTTTGTAAGCAGGTGTATTTTTCCAATCAAAATCTGGAAAATCTTTTTCAAACTCATCCATAATAGACTAACATTAGTGCCCACTTATCAAATATAAAGATATATCCGAATCTAAACACACCTTAATGATAAAAGATATATTTTGAATATTTTAAAAACACGATAGAAGTGTTAAAAGAGCATAGCACAGACGGAAATAACAAGTCGTCCATGGTTACAAATATCGACAGGAATGGGAATAATATTGACGGATCAAACAAGTATGTTGATTCGAATTTAAGTACCCTGACAAAATTTAAGAAAACACTTCTTGCGGAGCAAAAAACTGGCGAAGAAAAGGTAGAATCACTTAATCAATCAATTGAATCTACCAAGATAGATATTGATAAGCAAAGAATGGACCTAGAAGAACTTAGAACGCAACTAAAAAAAGTAAATGAGATGAAGGAATCAGAATATTCGAAGTTTATTGAACTCAAGAATAATTTGATGGAATTCCGAAATAAAATGAAAAATCTTGACGAAAAGGCCAATGACTCAGCGGGGCACAAGTTGCGAAAGGAGAGGTTTGATATGATAAATTTAGCAAAAAACCTGGATCAAATTGAAAGAGATATTCAAACGAAAAAACTAACTAAAGATGAAGAACGAAGATTGGTCGCCCGCTCAAAAGAAATGGCCACAAAATTACATTCTCTTAAGATGATCCACAAGAAAGAGGATGATTATCGATCAATTTCTATCCAGTATGATAAGTTGAAAAGCAAAATTAATTCTATTTTTCAACAAAAATCAGAATTAGGAGATAAGATAGGCAGGTTAAAGGGCAGTTTGGATAAATTACTTAATCAGAGGGAAAGCCTTTACGAAGAAAGAAGAAAAGCTAGGAGTGAATTAAGAGAAGCTGAAGCTAAACTAGAGATGGTGGATACCCAGCTAAATGCGATTGAATATAGACGCGCAAGGCAGGCTAGCTATAGAAGAAGGTCTGGTACCAGTGGTGAAAAGCGCGAATACAAATATGATAACTCTCATGAAAGAATGCGACGAAATAAAGAAAATATGGAACTGTTGAATTTGGCCAAAGAGGCTGCTTTGAAGAAGATGTCGAGTGGAAGAAAACTAACATTTGATGAGATGAAGCTCATCTATGGTGACGAATTACTACATGATTAGCTTTAGTTTTTTCTAGTTCTTTAACGGTGTATTATTTATGGACACAGATGATATGACTATTGAAGAGGGAACAGAACTTGTCAGATTGGCAAGAACATCTGTTGAGTCATATATAAAAAATAGGAAAATAATTAACTCTACCATTAAGAGTAACAAAAAGTCGGGAGTCTTTGTTACAATTTACCATCTTAACACTATGAACAGCCAAAAAAATCTCCGTGGCTGCATTGGTTACATAATTCCATTAAAGAATATTTATGATTCGGTAATCGCCACTGCAATTAATGCTGCTACTAAAGATCCACGCTTCAGTGCCATCAGTGAAAGAGAATTGGATGAAGTAATTTTTGAAGTCTCTGTATTAACGAAACCCGCGCTTATTCGAGTAGATAATTCTGATGTATCTCTAAATAAGATAGTTGTTGGAAGGGATGGCCTTTTACTAGAGAGTGTATATGGTTCTGGTTTGTTTCTACCCCAAGTTCCAGTCGAACAAAAATGGAACATTAGGGAATATCTCACAAATTTGTGCAACAAGGCAGGAGTGCCGCCAGACACTTGGTTATTGCCTGATTCAAAACTATACACGTTTCATTCAATAATATTTAGAGAAAAATTACCAAATAGAGAAATCTATGCTGAAAATCACAAAGTAAATCAGGAATATGGGTTATCCTAAAAATCAAATTTCCTTCTTAATGTTTAATTGCATCATGAATTCTTTCTTTGTTTGCACAACTTCGAGTAAACCTATTCAATATATAATAAAGTGTAAATATTGAAAATTATGGCAAGGGCATATTTAGCTCCATATGGTGTTGGACTAGGTCATGCCAGTAGGTTACTTTCTATTTCTGAATTTCTAAAGCAAGATAACATTGCAATAAAATTTTCTTCATATGGTGAGGCAGTATCTTATATTAATAATCACGGCTATGAGTGTGTAAAGGTTCCGCCTATAGAATTTGCATGGAACAATGGTGGTTTTTCAATAAAAAATAGTATTGCCAATATACCACTCTGGTTTACAAACTTTGTTAGGCAAATTTCTCAAGAAACAAGAAACATTTCGACATTCAGTCCAAATATCGTTGTATCAGATTCAAGGTTATCTCCCTTAGTATCATCAAAAATTTTAGGTATACCTTCAATAGTGATACTTAATCAAATAAAGCTTTTACTATCACCTAGGATCAGAGAATTTAGGGCCGCAAGAGTTTTTGAAAAATTAAATGGTGAGTTTTTTGGAAATATATGGAACATGGCTGAAAAATTACTAATACCAGATCTTCCACCTCCCTATACAATAGCGGAACATAATATTTGGGATCTAGAATCTGTAAAAAAGAAAATGCACTACATCGGTTTTACAACGCCAAAGTGGCATGGGGATAATCAAGCAATCAATAACGTAATTCATTCTCTAAGTCTAGACAAAAAGAGACCAATAGTATTCATGCATATCAGTGGTCCCCGCGAAACGCGATTAAACTTGATTTCAATGATACAGGATGCATCAAAGTACTTTAGAAAAGATATACAGTACATCATCTCTGAAGGCAAACCAAATGGCAGTACCATCCCTAGGAAACTTTCATCAACTGGCTGGTATTATGAATGGTGTCCGGTGCGAGATGAAATCTTTGCACTAAGTGACTTAATTGTGATCAGGGCGGGTCACGAAGCAATATCACATGCAATAGAGCATGGAAAACCCGTGGTTTCGATACCTATCCAAAATCACGGAGAGCAACACGGTAATTAAAAAAAAGTTGAAAGAATGAAAATTGGAATAAGACTTGAACCTTCAATTACAACCGCTTATCAAATTGCTGAGGCAATTCATAAGGTATTAAATGATAAATCCTATTTAGAGAACGTTCAGAAAATAAAGAAGATTACGGATAGACATGATGGCATTAGCAATGCTCTCGACATAATTAGATCATTTATCTAGATTGTTTTCCGTAAATGACATGAGTCAAAAAATGATATGTAAAATATACAGAATTGTAAATTAATCCAATACTTGTACTAACCAGAGCATCCCAATCTTAATGCACCATCATCAATTGGATGAAAGCTCTTTTATGGCCAATTCAATATTGTTCTTATCAAGGGCTTGTGGACACTGATCCAGATATGTATTTAGGTCCGAGATTGCACCCTTTTTGTCATCTAATCTTAATCTAACAATTCCTCTGTTCTTATAAATTGGACCAAAGCGATTCGGATTAATCAATATTGCAGTCGAGTAAGATTTTTCAGCTAAAAGATATTTTTCTTTTCTAAGATAATAATTCCCAATTCCCCGATGAGCCAAGAAAAATTTTGAATTCAATTTGATGGATGCTTCAAAGTAGTCTGGTGCATCATCAGATTTTAGTTCGTTGTAAATAGAGCCTAGCATGTCCAGTGCAAGTTCATTACTTTTGTTAATGTCAACTGCATTCTTTAATTTTTCAATTGCTTCCGTTGTCTTACCGGTTGAGAGTAACCGTTCAGCTTCAAAACACATCCTGTATGAAGGATCTGTACTAGGACTGTATTTGTCATTAATATCTTTCATATCTTGTGGGATAATTGTGATAGCCAAAGACCCATCTTGTTCCCATAATTGTGTGAATGTTTTTTCGGGTATGGATCCGACCGTGTCAGGTTCTGGAACATAAGTAATTATTCTGTTTTCATTAGGATCGTATCCTGTAATGACCGTTGCATGTTGAATTGTTTCCTTTAAGCCGGGCATGATGACTATGGAAGGAATACCCTGATCTATTTTTTTCTTTAACCCTTGCATATTGCTCCTAAATATGCTAACCAAAAATCCTCGACTCTCTGCAATTTCAATGCCCTCGATAAAAATGGAGCCTTTAGTATTCTTGTATTTTTGTGATCTTTCTTTAGCTTCTGTATCGAGGTTATATTCACCCCAATAGTTCAAAATTACATTAATCGCTAATGGAAGACAAATATGGTCTTCCTTGTTTTCCACCAATGGAAGAATAAGGGTGTGTTCACTATCTAATTTCAACACTTAGGGTTATGATAAGGGAAAATAAAATTCTTGTCACAAACTAATGAAATTACGAATTAATTCTGTGCCACATTCTCCACTTTTTTCTGGATGAAATTGGGTGCCAAAGATTCTTTTTGAGTTATGACAAATTATTTCATGTTTTGAAGATGATGAACTTGCAACGCATATGAAATTTTCTGGCAGATGAGAGATAGCATATGAATGGCTCTCATAAACATTGCAATGTACTTTTTCTAATAGCTTGGTTGGCTTTTCAATATTGATTCTGTTAAGTCCATGTACCGGACCAGTCCTATGTATTGAACCTCCAAATGTAAGCGCAATGATTTCTGCTCCATAGCATATACCCAATAGCGGAGTTTCATTATCAAAACAAGTTCTAATAATTTTTGAATTCATGGAATTAATTTCTTTTTTATTCTTTTGACGTCCTGATAATATTACTTTCTGGTAGTTCGAAAGCAAGAATTCTTCGTCGTATTTCTTTAAATCATGAGCCTGCCCCATTTTATCCAAACACAAAGTAATATCCTTGACATATGGAGAACCATTGTCAACAACAAGTACACTCAAATCTTGACTTGTTAATAATCTTGATTCTATAATAATAATCATACTTTGTCTAACTATTCATAATTTGAAGAAAAAAAATCACTGAACAAATTAATTAAGAACCAAGTAATCTTGATTTTTATCTACGTTATTTCTTAACATTATTGCATTATTGGCTATTTGAAATTGTAGCTAATCCTTTGCATATCAGATATACTGCAACATAAGAAGGAACTTTTTCTAATGCGTTATCCAATCTAAAAGTATTATTTTTCAGGTTAATTTTCAGCTTGGTCTTTAGGTTCACATAAACTTGAGAGTCACTCAACATGCATGCGTCGTTATTTGGGTTGAATGATTCTAAATCATCGCATTTTATTTTAATCAATCCACTCTTTCCGTTAATACTACCAGGTAATCTAAAAACTCTGTGAATGTCATTAGTAACCGGCCCGTCAATAGGAACTCCATATTTTTTAGTCATCTTATTAAGTTCATTCCTAAAACCGTCATATCCTCCACTGGCCTCTACAATATTCTTAAGTTTTAGTTCAGATTTTTGATTTATACTCAAGCTAGATGCGACTTTTTTACGCCATCCTGTAATTATACCACTTTTAGGTAACTTTATCACAAAACCATTGCGATATCTACGGACGCCAATGCTTTCACACATAAATCCATTTCCAATGATATAATCGGTAACGTTTGATCTCGAGTTAGAGTCCAAGTTTCTTATATTAGGATCGTTTACATGGAAGTGAAATCCTGCATTCCCAGAAAAGAATATCTCTACAAACTTCTCTTTTATCCCAAGGTCGCTATATAAGAATTCCAGTAACTTTGCTGCTTCCTTTTTTATGGAGGTGAAGCATTTTTTGCAAGGTATAGAAGTATCATATGTTTTCCCTTTATTGCAGTTAATGCACAATTTTTGCTGTGAATTTACAAATCCGCACAGATTACAAACATAATAAGTATGATCATGAAAACATGGCATATCTAGGTCTTTGATGTCAATATCAAATATGAGATCGGCTCCTTCCCACTGTTTTTCATTGATAGGATTTGAGGGGAATCCGTAATACGCGTTCGAATAATATATATCCAATGGAACGTTTCGTACTAATTCTGCCATAAGTTCGCCCACATTCTTAAAAGACAGATGTCTAACTACTAACGAATCAAATTTCCTGTATCCAAATTCTCTTTTTTCAATTGAATATAGATATGGGAAATGTTTGTTTTCAAAATAATACTTTCTAAAAACGTCTCTAAGAAACTTGATATTTTCATTTGTGTTTTCGATTTGATTCAATTACTTAATTTCCTTCTTCCAAATTGAATAGGATTTATGAGGTTTTCACACTCTTTAATTGCAAAGCACAGATCTTCACTACGTAATCTATCGCAAGAGGGTACAGAATATTTTATGTGACTCCCTTTTTTTCCTGCCAAATGTTCAACTTGATATCTGGTTATTTTCTCATTATAGTCAGGGGAATTCTTGAAAATTTCAATTACATCCTCCTCCGTTTTACCAATGGCTAGTAGATAAGTTGCCAACATGAACCTAGCAGAATGAGGAAGATTTTCACCTTTGTTTATGATATCCATGGCATGTTTTATGCATGGGGGATACTCGAGAATTTTAAATTGATTCCTGTAGACGTATCGTCCTGAATATTTTTTTCTAAGTTCATCCGCTTTTGATTTTATCGAAACTGGCACCTCATAGACCTTCATATTTTTTATTCTGGTGTAGATCAAATTGCTTAATTCATTTCGAATTAGCCTTACTGTTTCATCAGTATCAAGATACACATATCCATCTTTTACCGACCTGTTTATCAATTTCCATTCTTGTTCATTCATCTTGGAAGCTCTCTGAAGATAGTCAGGAACACTCAATTTACAAATACTTGAT
>Ga0193740_1000521_pt1 | contig 10118 bp, 9 predicted proteins | sample L2s1metaG_FD_145072 | JGI IMG/M metagenome (GOLD analysis project Ga0193740, IMG submission 145072) | Soil microbial communities from a riparian zone of the East river system, Colorado, United States - L2s1 | ecosystem: Environmental > Terrestrial > Soil > Riparian zone | place: USA: East River... | reverse complement strand
CCGGTTCATAGACAGACGACTTTTGTCATGCCGTTGAATAGACATAACGGCCATCTTTACACGCCGGGGCAGGGGATACAGAAATTTTCAAGCCTTTGGAATGATTTTTAGGTATCTACAGTATTTATTTAAAAAGACAGGATATGATGGAACAAAAAAAAACTCAAACGCTGCATTTAGAGTATACTTTCCAGGCTTCAGTCACATCAGTTTATGATGCATGGATAACAAGACCTGTTGCTGAATTGTGGTTATTTAAAAGTGAAACCAATCAGCTCAATTTTGAATCAACCTTGGAAAAAGGAGGCCGCTTTTCAGTAGTAGAATTCGACGGTAAAAAGAAAATTGATCATTGGGGTGAATGGCTGGAGATCAACAGACCCAATACACTTCATTTTACGCTGGAAGTGCCTGCGCATTTTGAAGGCACCAGTGAAGTATTAATTGAAGTAAAAGAAACACCCGGTGGAACTCAACTTTCCTTTACTCAAAAAAATATTGACACCTCAAAAACTGAAACTGCGTGGAAAGGAATGCTTGCAAAGTTGGATGAAATTTTGCAGCAACCTTACCTGTCAACGATACAGTCAGGTAAAAATGAAATTATTCCTGCATTGTTGGTAGTGGCTATGCAGGTTGTTGGTCTTGCACGATCACTGGATGAAGAGAAATGGAATACGATTCCCTACAAAGGAAGCTGGACGCCTGCACAGTTAGTACGCCATTTACTAAAATCCGTTTCTGGCATTGGTCCATTAATTGAAAAACCATCAAAGCCAGCCGACAGAGATCCCGGTGAAAGAATACTCCAGTTAAAACAGAATTTCCTGGATATTACTAAAACGATGCAATCGCCGGAGTTTATTGTTCCCGAAAAAATGCATTACAATAAGGAATCACTCATCACTGAATTTGAAGCTGCTCTTGCTCCGTTGACAAGATTGAGAGATGTTAATTTAAACGAATTGATCACCGGCCTGCCACTGGGCCCAATAACAAAACTGGAGATCGTTCATTTTATTTTTTATCATTTTCAGCGTCATTTGATACAAATGAAGAGGATCACAGAAGCACTTAAGACGGAAAATGAAACACACCTGTCAGTGTTTAAAAATTCTTTGAATAGCTAATCTGCACCCATCTTGTACCGCTCCAGACAAGTAATAATGTCGAAGGCCCTTTCATAGTTATATTGCCTTGAAGGTCGGTTCGGTGCTTAGCAACATTATCAACCATCGTAAAGGGAAGACCCATAGCACATTCAATCAGGAGGATATGACCATATTCTTTTCCCCGTGTAAGGATCACTTTCGGATTATTGCCATCGCCTCTTACTAACAGGTAACTATTGTCACCAACAGTAATGGTGGGTTTTGCTTTGGTAACCTGGATGCTTTTTCTTGGAGCAATTGATAGAAACATAGTAAATGATTTTTGTTAACTAAATGTACTGATTGTAACATGAAGAAGATTGGCAGGATGTTATTTTGGTTAAGGCTTCAATTCCAGGGCAGCTGATCAGGCACACTAAATAGTTCTTTTAACCGTTATTAATAAGCCCCTGTTAAAATCCAATCGTATGAAACACTATGAAAAAATGCATAGTTGTTTGCACTGCCACAACTATATAGATGAAAAGGTCTATACCTGGTCCACTGCTAATTATGGTTTTGAATTGTGTGTTACCTGCCAGGGTTCAATAAATTTGAATAACAGCACCGCTGAAGCCACCAGGTTATATCTTTCATTGAAGAAAAGAGGTGTACCTGCTGAGTTAGAAAAATTTGATGGTTATAAAACCATTGATATTGCAGTTGCAGATGCAAAAGTAAATATTGAAGTAGACGGCCATCAACATATTTCAAATCCCAAACAAGCTCTTTCAGAATTAAAACGAACCCGCTTTTCAATTCAAAAAGGTTTTCTCACGTTAAGAATTCCAAACGCTTTGATCAGGGAATACCTGGAAGAAACGGCAGATTATATCACCGCCTTCCTATTAGAAAATAAAAATAAAATCAGGAATTCATTCTCTCTCTAACCAACCAGACCGACATCATACTTAATGCATAGCAGATAGCTGCCAGCATTATCACAAAGGAAAAACCGGTCTCTACTGTAAGTAGCGTGGCAAGTGCCGCACTGATAACAGACATGCAGCCATTGATGCCCCATGCCCATGGAATATTTCTTTCTGCAATCACAGCCTGGGCACGAAGCCCTAATGGAAAAGGCATTCCCATCAGGAAGGCAGGACAGGCAATGATCAACATTGAAGTAATTAATTTGAACAGATCAGGAACTGAAGCAATTTGCTGCAGCAATGACTTAAGACCAAAAGTATAAGCCAATAAAAACAAAAAGATCATCACCAAAATCCGTTGCATCACTTTAGGTGCAGGTACCAGTCGTGATGAATAGTAACTACCCGCGCCGGAAGCAAGAAGCATAACACAAATAACAATCGCTGACGCATACACAGGATTCCCAAAAAATAAAATGAATTTCTGGATCAGTACAATTTCAAAAAACATATACCCGATACCCAACCCGCTGAAATAAAGTAGTGTCCAGTTTTTTTTACTTCCACGGTTAACCCTGCGCAATTTGAAAAGCGGTGTTACGATCAGCAATACTGCCATCAATGTTATTTGCAGAAAGGTGATGACCGATATCAACCATCCCAGTTCAATAAATGAAACATTCTGCGAACCAAAAACATTGGAAAGATGAGGCAGGCTCTTACGCCGGAGGAATTGTGAGAAATAGGGTTTATCATCAGTAGCAGGTTTTATATGAAACCCATATTCGGCATACAACTTTTTTCTATTACCGGTTAATAGTTCATCTGTGTAAACAAAAAAACTGGAATCACTGATTCCGTTATGGATCATGCGTTCCTCTTGTTTTAAACCAGGCAGCAACAAAGGATCAAAAAAATAAGCAGCGCAAAAATTTCTTATGGCAGCAGTATCAGCATCTGTAAGAACTGATCTTTTTAAAAGATAAGTGACCGTTGCCCAACTACGCACTGCGACAATATGTGATCGAAGCTGGGTGATACCAGCGTCTTCAAGAAATTCGGCAAGCGTTGCTGTTATCTTTAAAGAGTTTCGGAACGGATAATCCATCCATGTAGTGATGCTGATTACACCATCATCTTCCAATAAATTCCACATTTTTAAAAAACCCTCTTTGGTAAGACCATATTCTTCACGCATCGCATATAAACCGACACCGCCGCCAAATGCACCGATCATGGGCAACTGGATCAGCCCATACTTTTTATTTGTTGATGATAAAAAACTTCTCGGCTCAGTTATATGCATTTTTATTTGTGGCAGGTAAAAGAGTGAATCATTATCTGCCGCTAACTCATTCAATAATAGTTTTGCTACTGTGCGATGCGGTTCTACTGCATCGATATGCGATGCCTGATTCCTGAGTGCATGTGAAATATTCAGCCCGGTTCCTGCATTCAGCAAAAGGACATTATTTCTTTTTTTTAAAACATATGGCAGCATCATGGTGGTGTAATCAAGCAAATGAAAACTGTCAGCGGGATTCCATGAATCAACTGGTCCGAACCAATCACCATTATTGAAGATCACTTTTTTTACAGGAACGTCTTTGTCAAAAGCAAGACTTAAGCCCGGTGCATATCGTAATGCATCTGCCGATACTACCTGCACCAATCCATAGGCCCCGGGTTTCTGAATCAATATTCTTGCTCCAGGTAAGTTCAGGGTCTTACTCAGACTTTTATATTCTGATAGTTTGATAAGAGCCGGTTTATCCAGCCGGTAAAAAATAAAAACTGTAATTGAGAAGATCATTGCGATGATCAGCCAGCGATCTTTCTTTTGCAATAAAAATAAAACAGCCATGATGGCCATTAACGCCGCTACCATTGGGAGCGACGCAGGAAAAAAATATCCTGCAAGAAAAGCAGCCAGTAAGGCACCAATACCCGAGGCGGCAAGATTTGAAAAATAAACCTTTCCTATCTCAGCCACATTTTTGGTAAATACAATTCCCAAAGCCAATGCACCCAGGAAAAAAGGGATAAAGAATAATATATAACTGATCAGCAGCCGCAACCATTGCCAGTCACCGGTAAATAAAAGATATGAATCAAAACGTGCAAGGCCACTCCCGCTAAGTTCAACAGCAGTTATCATAGTGATGCCGCAACCGATCATCAGCAAAGGCAATAAATTGTTACTGTGCCTTAATAGCCATTCACGTTTCAATGAAAGTAAACTGCCGGCGGCACCAAAACCCAGCAGGGCAACAGAAATAACCATGCTGGCGTAATGATACCATTGCATCATTGATAGCAGTTGAATGATGGCTACCTGGTAAGCGATCAATGCTGAAGAAAGCAAGGCGACAGCAGCCAGCAAGCGGCCCTGGTAGACACTTAACTCTGGTTTAATTGAAGAAAGTTGCATTATTCTATTCTGTTGGTGGCTCTATTCACCATTCACCACTCACCATTGACCGTTTTCATTCACTTCTTTTAAAAGGAACAAAACGTACCGGCATTTTACTGGTTGTGCGGTACGACTTTCCTGTTTTTTCAATCAGCATCAGTTGCTGTGTCATATAAGGAGAACCAACCGGGATGATCATGCGACCACCGTCTTTCAATTGTTCTTTCAATGGAGGGGGAATAAATTCTGCGGCAGCCGTCACCACGATCGCATCGAAGGGTGCATGTTCTTTCCAGCCATGGTAGCCATCTGCCGTTTTCGTTTCTATGTTTTTATAACCAAGATTTTTTAGCCTGGTTGTAGCCTGTTTGCCTAGTTCCTCAACAATTTCGATCGTATAAACTTTGCTTACGATCTCTGCAAGTACTGCTGCCTGGTAACCTGAACCCGTACCGATCTCCAGCACTTTCTGACCCGCTTTGGGTTTTATTATTTCCGTCATGTACCCAACAATATAAGGTTGTGATATAGTTTGTCCATAGCCGATAGCCAGTGGCCGGTCTTCATAAGCATTTGCCACCTGGTCTGTTGGTACAAAAGAATGACGTGGCACTTTGCGCAGGGCAGCCAGTGTTGCAGAATCTTTAACGCCGCGGTTCCCGATCTGTGTTTTCACCATTTCATTACGTAGCATTGTATAATCCTGCATCAGCATCAGCGGTAAAAGCCACCCAAGAGTTATTATCCATGTTGCCGTTTTCATTGAAAATATTTTTCGCCGGCAGCGTTTTATTAATCTAATTGTAGTAGAGAAGGAAGGAGTTCTTGCTTACTCAAAGTTAGAGAGAATACTTTTTTTCTCTCGGGTTTTTATTTTACTATGTACTAAGCTGTATTGCTCCTATTGAGCTTTCGTTGCGTCGCACTCTTGTACTGCAACAATTCTATTCAGCATTACACTAAATCATCCAAGGTGTCTCCACCGGTCCACTCAAGACCTTGGGCAAGACAATAATATTTTTCTACTCCTTCCTGAGTAAAAAAGCTACCATGGCTTGTATGCACAAAAAGACCATCTTCAAAAGTAATCTTAGCAAGTGCCCAAGGCTTGATAGCGTTTTCACTTTCGGTGGATTCCGATATTACATACAGAGATTGGCGATCATCTGATATTGCATATTTAAAAACCAATGAAGAATAAGAATCGTTTTGACAGAATATTGAACCTGCTTTTAAATTTTCAGCATAATCATTAATAGGTTTTGCGCTTTTTTGTGGACAACAAGGAAATTCAGAAGGCACTTTCCAGTTATGTTGTATTGCATTTATAGTCTTGGATATTGTGATCACAGGAAAGTCAGAAATAAGCTCATGATGCTCATCTTGTCGAGTGGAACGATTAAATATCCATTCACCCAATGAGCCACCAGATGGTAGTTTATCACTCTTTGCCCAAGATAACATTCGATCTAAACTAGATTGTCCTTCCTGCTCGCTAACTGTGCACATCCAACTGTAATTTGGCTCCTGAAATCTATCTCGAAATTTTGAAGGGTTAGCAAGAAACTCCTCAACCTTACAGCCACAAGCTAATTCAATTCGTTTTACTGTGATTGGATTAAGTAAGACATTTTCCAACCTTGTAACCCATCTGAGGTTTTCTGGGCGATTATTTCGTTTGTTCGTGTCAATATGATCAACCACATGTTCTTTTGTTGGCGGTTCTCCGTGGAATGCAGTTGCAACTATTCTGTGAATTCGAACCGAAGCGATTTCCATATAGCCAGTCTTATCATTTGGTTTGCCAAAAGTCCATTGATTGTCGGTCGGTCGTGGTCGCTTTCCAATATGAGAATGTTTCAAGACTGTTCCATTGTCCCGTACTGAATATTGTTCATCTTTATAAGTACAATTTATTTCTCGATTGAAATCATCGATACATTTATCGTTTGTCATTATTTTTCAAGTCTTACGTCCGGTTATACTAAAAATACCAAAATGCTCTCTACAACTTGTCATTTGAGAAATCTTTAGCAATAAGTCTTTTGCCAAAATTAAAATGGATGCAGATATTATTTTAATTTCATATTCACAGTATCAAGAAAAAATCGGCGATCTGTTTTTCGTACATACTCGATGAGTTGCTGTTCAGAAACATTTGGACAATCCTTAATGTTTACTAAAGGAGTGACAAATAACTTTTGAGGATTTGATGGGCTTCCACCGACTCCAATTGCGATAAAAACTGTCATATTAAACTTCTTCTCAAAAGATTCATATATAGCAATCTTTTTTTCAGACGCCCATGTTATAGTTCCATCTACTCGAAAATTGCTTTTGTATTTACACTCTACAGCAAAAGGATAGTGATTTCTCCTCACAAAAATGAGTTCAAGATCAGGGTAGCACAAATCACTAATATATGTATCCGGGGGAAGAAGAATTGATTTGCGCCAGCGTTTTAATTTGAAATTTTTCTCATTGAAAAGATCTTTTATATACGCTTCAAAGAGATAACCCTTTTTGAAGTCTTCCTTTTTCTTTTCAAGTGACGGTGGTTTAAGGCTACGAGTATTATTCATAGTGGTTCGGAGTGGACTTACAAGATAGAAATCAGAGTCGAATAATGAAAGCGAATTCCTTTATTTTTATAGATAAATGAAGCGCCACTACTATTCAAATAACCTTTCCAATTTTTGTTCGTCATCACCACAAGAAATACTGGGTGAATTAACTGAAAATTCAGAGTTTTCCATCGAGATTGCACAAAAAGACGCTTGGCTTCAACAAATAAAAATATTAAAGAGTATTCTGATTAATTATGAAGGAGCAATATTTTTCGAGTATTCTATTCCAAGAATGGGAAGAAGAATAGACGCTGTGGTACTTATTGATAACGTAATTTTTGTTTTAGAATTCAAAGTTGGCGAATCCGAGTTTCTTACAAACAATTTGGATCAAGTTTGGGATTATGCGCTTGATTTAAAAAACTTTCATGAAACAAGCCACAAACATTTAATCGCACCAATTTTGATCGCAACCGAAGCAAAGAACATTTTCCTGAACATTTCAACAACACCACACAACGACAATTTATTATTTCCAATAAAAACAAATACAACATTATTAAAAGAAACAATAAATGGAGTTTTATCGTTTGCAGATGGCGACAAAATTGACACCGCAACATGGGTTGAGGGCAGATATTCACCAACGCCTACAATTATTGAGGCAGCTATGGCTTTATATAACAATCATAGTGTAACTGATATTTCGAGAAGTGATGCTGGAGCTACTAATCTTACCGACACAAGTAATGCTATAAAAGAAATAATCTCTAGAACCAATGCAAATAATGAAAAGGCAATTTGTTTTGTGACTGGAGTTCCTGGAGCTGGCAAAACTTTGGTTGGGCTCGACATTGCGACAAAACATTTAGATAAAGAAAATGATATAACCAGTGTCTTTCTATCAGGTAATGGGCCTTTAGTCGCAATATTAAGAGAAGCTTTGACTAGGGATAAATATAAAAGAGAAAAGGAATTAGGTAAGAAAGTAAGGAAAGGTAAAATAATGAGTGAGGTTAAAATGTTTATTCAAAACGTTCACAATTTTCGAGACGAAAGTTTAAAAGATGACAGAGCTCCTTTTGAGCATGTAGCAATTTTTGATGAAGCTCAAAGAGCATGGGATCATGTACAAACTGCAAACTTCATGTTGCGCAAGAAGAATAGACCTAATTTCAATATTTCGGAACCCGAATTTCTAGTCTCATGTCTCGATAGGCATCAAGATTGGGCTGTAATAATTTGTCTAGTTGGAGGAGGCCAGGAAATTAATACTGGGGAAGCTGGAATAAGTGAACGGATTGAGTCGCTAAATCGAGCATTCCCAAAATGGCGAGTATACATTTCAGACAAGTTAAGCGACAGTGAATATGCAGCCGGCAAAGCACTTGAATTATTGAAAACCCATGAATTTGTTTTTACAAATCCAGCATTACATCTATCTGTTTCACTTCGGTCATTTAGAGCTGAACATCTTTCACTTTTGATAAAAAACTTACTTGATTTAAAAATTGAAGATGCAAAAGATAATTACAGATTGATAAAAGAAAAATATCCAATTGTTTTAACTAGAAGTGTTAATGCTGCAAAAAAATGGTTGAGGGAAAAAGCAAGAGGTACAGAACGATATGGAATGATTGTTTCATCACAAGCAATAAGACTTAAGCCTTTCGCAATTGATGTAAAATCTCCAATGGATCCGATTCATTGGTTCTTAGATGAAAAAGACGACATTAGATCTTCTTATTATTTAGAAGATGTAGCAACTGAATTCCAAGTTCAGGGACTCGAGCTTGATTGGGCATGTGTAACTTGGGATGGAGACTTTCGATATTCATTAAATGGATGGAAGTATCATTCATTTGTTGGAAGCAAATGGAATAATATTAATAAAGAGGAAAGAAAGCTTTATTTAAAAAATGCTTATAGAGTTTTGTTAACAAGGGCAAGACAAGGAATGGTAATTGTTGTTCCCGATGGTGATATCAATGACCACACAAGACATCCTGATTATTATAATGACACTTTCAATTATTTAGCAGAAATTGGACTTGAACAAATCTTATTTCCTGCTGAACTGACTTGATGCAGTACAAGAGTGCGACGCAACAGAAGCTCAATAGTAGTTCAAAGCCGGGTATATAAAAAATCGCTGTCAATCTGGCAATTTCCATTGCATTGGAATAAGACTTGCGTAGCCAGCATAAATTCCACTTAATTATTTTTTCGGCGCAGTCCGTTAAATCGGGATAATATTGCAGTCCGAAAAAAATCATAACTCATAATTCAAACAACCATGGTGCAGGAAAAAGGAAACATATCCATCAATACCGAAAACATATTCCCGATCATTAAGAAATTTCTCTACTCCGATCACGAGATCTTTTTGCGGGAGCTGGTGAGCAATGCCGTGGATGCAACGCAGAAAATAAAAAGACTGGCTTCGCTGGGTCATTATAACCAGGAGCTGGGTGAGCTGAAAGTGAAAGTGGCCATTGATGCAACCGCAAAGACGATCACCGTATCCGACAACGGCATCGGTATGACAGCCGATGAAATAAAAAAATACATCAACCAGGTGGCTTTCTCCGGCGCTACCGAGTTTTTGGAAAAATTCAAAGAAGCCAATGATGCCAACGAGATCATCGGTCGTTTTGGTTTGGGTTTTTATTCTGCTTTTATGGTGGCGGAAAAAGTGGAGATACAAACGCTCAGCTACCAGGACGGCGCCGCCCCGGCCTGCTGGACCTGTGATGGCAGCACCGAATTCGAGATCACCGAAGGAAGCCGCACCCAAAGAGGCACCGATGTTATTTTATATATCAATGCAGATTCAGAAGAGTTTCTGGAAGAGCCTCGCATCAGCGGGATACTGAATAAGTATGCAAAGTTTCTGCCCGTGCCGGTACAGTTTGGTACCAAAACAGAATCGGTACCCGACGGTGATGATGCAGAAGGTAAGCCGAAGCATAAAGATGTGGAGGTGGATAATATCATCAACAACACCACTCCTATCTGGACCAAACAACCGAATGAGCTGAAAGATGAAGACTATCTTTCTTTTTACCGTGAGCTCTATCCTTTTTCTGAAGAGCCACTTTTCTGAAAAAGGATA
>Ga0193740_1000520_pt1 | contig 10121 bp, 10 predicted proteins | sample L2s1metaG_FD_145072 | JGI IMG/M metagenome (GOLD analysis project Ga0193740, IMG submission 145072) | Soil microbial communities from a riparian zone of the East river system, Colorado, United States - L2s1 | ecosystem: Environmental > Terrestrial > Soil > Riparian zone | place: USA: East River... | reverse complement strand
TTGAGAGGGCGAAATGCTTAACCGGCCTACACCATCGGAGCGATAGAACTTTGGATTATTTTCTTCATATAAAACTTATGTTGATATCTTTCATTATGTTGATTACAAGGGTGAGTTTTTTAGTGTACATACCAAAAGAAACAATTTCATTCTTAAATCAACTATTAGCTAATAGAACGAAAAACAAAGTTTATTCATAAAAATGTGTCATGAGTAAAACTGCCTTATAATCTGATATTCGAGGGTTCTCGCCTGATTTATTAAGTTGTTTGTCCCATATTATTACAATGGCGTCTGTAGAAATATTTGGTAAAGAAGCAGAGTTGTTCTCTGAGCTTCAAAATGGCAGAATCCGATGTACTGCGTGCGCCAGGAAATGTGAGATTCCAGAGGGAAAGATAGGTCTTTGTGGAATTAGGGGTGTTAATAATAATAAATTATGGTTATATGTATATGGAAAAGTAATTGCAGGGCATATTGATCCGATTGAAAAGAAACCTGTAATTCATTATATGCCTGGATCGTCAATATATTCAATTGCTACAACGGGTTGCAACTGGCTTTGTAAATACTGTCAAAACTATGATATTTCACAAAGGAGAAAAATAGAAGGCACCGAGATGACTCCGTCAGAAGTAGTGGAGAAGGCACAATTTTATGGTGCACAGGGAATTGCCTATACATACAATGAACCATCAATCTTTATGGAATTTGCGAAAGACTGCGGAATAGAAGCACATAAGAAAGGAATTTTCAATATTTTCGTATCTAATGGATACGATACACCAGAATCTGTTAACATGATGTCAAAATTTTTGGATTGTATAACAGTCGATTTTAAAGGTAGTGGAAATCAAGAATTCGTAAGACGTTATATAGGAATTCCTAACTCAGAACCAATATTTTCAACCCTAAAAGAAATAAAATCAAAAACTAAAATCCATGTAGAAATAACTGATCTTATCGTTCCTCAAGTTGGTGACGATTTGGATTCTGCACGTCATTTGTGTAGGTTTGTGTACGATGAACTTGGCCCAGATACTCCAATTCATTTTTTGCGATTTCATCCTGACTACAAAATGATGGAATTTGATTCAACACCTGTTCTAACTCTGGAAAAACATTGCGAAATAGCAAAACAGATCGGATTAAAGTACGTCTACATTGGCAATGTACCAGGACATAAGTTGGAAAACACTTACTGTCCTGAGTGCGGCTATTTGGCAATCCAAAGATACGGGTTTAATATTGAGGGATGGAATTTGGATGAGGGAAATTGCTGCAAGCAGTGTGGATATAGCATCCCTATTGTTGGTTCTCTACAGAAGAAAACTAAAAGATGGTTCCAATTTGTAGAATAATTTTCTCAAGGTTATCTTCTATGAAACAGACCTAGAGTGGATAGAAATTCAATTAACTATTGAAAAGAAAATTCTACTATCCCTGCACAATTGGTAAATTGTCATTCGATTCATTCTTCCATGTGGTCATTTCAAGACAATTGAATCAGAACAAAAAACCTGTCAGTGGTTTTGCAGAAGGGATCAGATTCTTTAGGAAGGTTTTTGATAAAGCCGTATAATATCATAATAAACATTGACAGAATTACTTTCCATAACACAAGATTATGTTAAGAATCATGTAATTCCTCGCTATCAAAATTCTAAGAAGGGAGATAACGGAATAATACTTGTTATAGGGGGTAGCAGTTTGTATCATGGAGCTCCACTACTGGCATCACTGAGTGCCCTACGTGCTGGCGCCGACTTGGTTTATACGGCGGTACCTAGAATTATTGTTAATTCGATAAGATCCCATTCGCCAAATATCATTGCGTTGCCGATGACAGATAATTCTCTTACAATTGGATCTGCAAACCGACTGATTAAGAGTCTACCAAAAATACCACATACCGCAACTATTGGAATGGGAATGACAATATCCAAGGTTGAGGCGCTGAATTCACTTGTGAAGAAACTAAAAGAAAACGGAACAAAGCTAGTACTTGATGCCTCAGCGCTAATACCCAAAGTGATTTCAGAAATTGCAGAAACTGATACTATAATAACTCCACATGCTGGAGAATTTAAAAGAATTTTCAATGAAAATGTGGGAGTTAATGAAAAAGAAATTCTATCGAATGTTTTGAGAATGGCAACAAAGCACAAAATTACTATCATTTTAAAAGGATGGCTAAATGTTATAGCGGATGAGACCGGGAAAGTTGCAACAATAAAAAGGAGTACTCCTGCAATGACTGTTGGAGGAACAGGTGATGTGCTTGCAGGACTTGTCGCCGCTCTATATTCAAGGATGAATTCTCCTTTCGATGCTTCTGCTTTAGCAGTTTATTTCAATGGAGTGGCCGCCACTATTGCAGCTGAACAGATTGGATTTCATATGTTAGCCACGGATTTGATAGAAAATCTACCAATAGCAATGAAGCCATTTGACAAGATAGCTAGACAGAAAATCTAGATCGAGTTTGATTTTATAGAAATTGGTTCTCCGTTCCATTTCACAATGATATTTATTTTCCTTTCCGAAATATACTATTGTGAATCAAATCACAATTATTCTGATTACTCTGTTGGTGACCATGTATATTGGCCAATTTAACTTTAATTCTGTCTATGGAGAAGAAAATATAGAAATTTCATCTGGATCTCACTTTGTTGATTCTAGCGGCAAATTGAATATCATAGGTGTAATAACGAATCTTGGAACAACATCTGAACAGGTAACCGTGGGATTAGATGTCCACAAAAAAATTGATGGTTCAAAGACTACCTTACAAGATACTACATTCAGTAAAATTATTTATCCGGGAAAGGAGTCTCCCTTTAAATTTAAAATAAGTTGGGACTATGATGTCTTGAGCAAGCCGTATATACTACAGACGGACAATGTAAATGAACCTTATTATAATATCATCGTGCAAAATTATTCCAATTTTCCAGTAGGTCAAAACAGAGAATTGATTGGAACATTAAAGAATACAGGGAGTGTTGTGGTACAGAATATAAGTGTGTACGCATCAGTTCATGACAAGAACGGAACGCAAATAGATTCTATCCAGTCTAATACTATACCCATACTAAATCCAGGTGAAGTAAAACCATTTTCAGCTAGACCAGATCACGTCATTGTAAATGATGCAAACTATTTTAGTTGCGCAGGTTTTGATCCAAAGGCCCCAATTAACACTCTTGACTTAGGTAACGGGCAGTTTCTACCATATGGATTGGAGAGCGTTGCAAAAATAAGCAATTTCAGTTATGATAATTCAACTGATAGCATATTATTTACTGCGGATCATTATAATCCGTTAGGCGGTATCGTTACTTTTAAGATGCCACAATTAGATAGTAGTCATGATATAGCAATATTCTTGGACAATTTAGGAGTAAAGGATCAGAAGGTAAGCAAAAATGGTAAGACAATTACTACTAATATTTTTATTCCCCCAAATGAACATTCCGTTAGAATCACTGGTATTTTAAATCAGTCCTAATCCTTCACTTTCAGATGACCTAGGAAAGTTGAATTAGTGTCGATCATGCAATTTAGCACCAACTATTTCTTGTCTTCGCTCGAATTAGATGAAATGCTCAACTTGATGCCTAGTTTTAATATATATGGGGTTACAAAAGTGGTGACAATTGTAACAACTCCTAATATAGGGAGTATATATGAAGACACGGCACCAACATCTTGACCACCTTTTCCCACTATTAGTGACATCTCCCCCCTCGCAGATGACAGCCCAAGACCAGTTCTAACAGCTGTGGTTGTATCGTATCCTGCTTTAATTAGTAATGGTATGACAATCACCATTTTTGCCGTAAATGAAGTCACAATAAGGATTAGAGCAGGAATGATAAATAGTGGAATTTTTGACACATCCACAAGAGCACCTACTGATACGAAGAATAATGCTGCAAACACATCTCGGAGTGGGATGGTTATAACACGAGCTATTCCAGCACTATTTGATTCAGCTACTATTACACCTGCCAAAAATGCACCTATTACTGGAGACAATCCAAGTTCAATAGCGCCAAATGATAAACCAAATGCCAGACCCAGAATAACTATTATCAATACTGAATAATCAGTTTTTCTAGCTACCTTGTCTATCAATGGTGGCAAATATCTTGAACCTAAGATTAGAATTGCTGCTATGAATCCCACAACTATCCCTACCGACAGAATTACCTGAACAAATGATACCGCTGCTGTTAAGGCAAGTGATTGTAGGATACCTAACATGGTAATGACTATAACATCTTCTACAATTAGTATTCCCATTATTAACACACTTGATTTCTCATTTATCATGTTTAACTCCTCTAGTATCTTTACTGTAACTACAGTACTAGTAACTGACATGGCAAGTGCCAAGAACATTGAGTCAAATTGTGAAAATCCAAGTGTTTGTCCAACGAAGAATGTAATTAGTAGAGTTCCAAGTGACTCTGCAATACCTACAATCATGGAAATTCTTCCAACAGATTTTAATTTTGTAATGGGAAACTCAGTCCCAATTACAAACAAAAGTATGATTATTCCAAGCTCAGCTAATGTATTGATTGTGCTTACCTCATGAATTAAACTAAATGGAGGAGTAAATGGACCAATAACCATACCGGCCAGAATATATCCAATTACCATCGGTTGTTTCAGTTTATGTGTAACGAATACCATTACTGCTGCTACAATCATGACCACTGCAAAATCTTGAATTAAGAAACTTGTGCTCAATTGTGTTATCAGGTCCAAAAAATACAAAAATTACACTACCCAATAGTCAATATGCAATTACAACCCTTTGATCATCTTTCATGAGTTATCTATATCAAAATTATAGTTCTTTAACCCATGAGTCTTTATGAATCGCAAAAGTTCGTCATTATCATCAATTTTATAATATCTTTTCATCTTTTCTAAAGTTTCATCGTCATAATGTACATGTCTTTTCACTCTTGCTCTCTCCATACCATATTAAAATATCTAATCGCACTTAAATTTTTCAAATAAAGAGCATGAAAAATTGAACTTTTACAAAAATTATTGATTACTAATGCTGTATACACTGAGTCTTCAAGAACTCGAGTAATTGCTCCTTTTTTTCGAATCCATAATATCGCATTAATTTTTCTAAAGCTAATTCATCGAATACAAAGTCATATTGCTTCTTCCTTTTAAGAGACGCTATAGGAACGCTCATTGTTTTCTTGTTGAGTTAAATGACAGCATTTGGATATATTAGCCTTTATCCTTTTTTTAATAGAATGAAAATTCCCTGAATATCAACAATCTTGTTAAGAAATCCCTGACTCTGGTTCGATAAAATAGAAAAACCATACGGACTCTTCACATAACATTAAATTCAGACAATTGAGGTAAATCTGCTGTTTGAACTATTTATTAATATACAGCATAATAGATATTCAAAATAATATATGACATCGGGAAAATATTTCAATAGGGCTGTAATTGCACTGGACGCACCTCATGTTGGATATGTTGTACGTGAAACAGATGACAAGATAGTTGTATTCGGCGACGGCAAGGAGAGATATGATATACCGTTATCGGAAATACAGACTGTGAGCAAAAATGTGTTAGTTGGATTAAAGTTTGACGAGATTGCAAAGAGATATTCTGTAGACAGAGATGCACCACTCCCTACAAGTAAATTTGTGGACCCTTGGGGAGCGGACGGAACAACTGATTTGAAATCATATATGAAAGAATACGCAAAAACCCTCTTCAATAAGGGAGTCAGGCTAGCAAATGAGGATCATGTAGGACATGTGATGAAGGAATCAGATGACGAAATTATCATATTCGGTGAACGCGATTATCGATTTGACGTTCCTAAATCGAAAATCATTGCTGTTGGAAGAAACGTCATATTGGGAATGGATTGGGATGAACTATTCACCTGCAAGGTCGATAAGAATGCAGCACTGCCAAGTGGAGAACCTATAGACAATTTAGTAGAGGAAGAAGAAAAACTCTAAAACTCTTCTCCTTTGAATCGATACTCAGTTATTTGCCAGTCTAGGATTCACGGAGGATAGATTCAAAAATGGTACTGATAGATACTTTTGCAAAAAAGAAAGTAGATTATTTTACGGTATTTGCTTCACTCCCAGATATGGGTAGAGTTGGTGGACTGGTATCCTCATTTTTGGCAAGTAATTCAAAAGCTGAACATATCGCGAACATAATCTCAAGCCCCAAACCATGGGTTAATGTTAAAGATGGAGTTGTAGAATCAGCAAAGGATGTTTATGAAATTTATTTTTCAGATAGTGACAAATTACTAATTCTTACTGGCGATGTCCAGCCTGAAGATCATAGGGAACTCCTCGATTTGTGTCATGCATTTCTTGATTTTTGTCTGTCAATTGGTCAAATAAAAAGGCTCTATACGGCAGGTGGTTCATTAAACGAAATGCTCACAGGTGAACCAAGAGTCGTAGGTGTTACTACAAAACCAGAACTGAAAAAAATTCTCGAAAGCTATAATGTGGACACTCTGGGTTCTGAATTTACAACAATAACTTGGTTTAACGGTCTTATCTTAGGAATCGCTTCTGATAGAAATATCGAAGCGATTGGATTTTACGGTGAAATTTCAGACAAAACTCTACCCCAACCTCTTGCAGCAAAGAGCATTGTAAAGGCCTTCTCTAGAATTGAACGCCTATCCATATCGACTAAACTGTTTGATGCTCAGTATGAGGAAGTCTTGGATCATATTGAAAGAAACAAGGGAATGAAAAACCTAGATAAATAAATGATTAGATCTTCAATCTGACAATGTATTCATACATCTCTGCTATGCTAAAGTATGAATTGCTGCATTTCTAAAATTGTCACTGTTGAGATTACTCTTGCATTATTACATAGTTCAATGACAATTTGTCATTATGATACTACGATAAAGCCTCTTGATATTCCATTTCTAGTTGTATCTGGTACGGTTTGGTTAAGTACCTTGAGTGATTTTACTTCAACTTCCAAATTAAATATTCCCTCTGAGGGTAATGACACAGTTTGATTCGAAATTCCATTGATTGCTGTGAGATTATTATTGCTCACTATTTCTTCACCACTGCCTGTTCTTATAGCCAAATCATAATTTACATCAGCATTTAATCTATTACCACTTAGGGCATCACTGAAATTAGTACTTAGGGTATTTTTCCCTATAGATGGTGGATAAGGATTCCACAATAATGATGCATGTATTCCTCCTGTATCTGTTACCATATCGACAGAAGTTGTTTGGGTCTGATTTACTTGCGGCCGAATGGTAAATATCATTGAGTCATTACTAACTCCTAATGCCTGATTATTCTCAGCTAATTTTAGAATATCATTTTTGTTCAACAGAAAATGGATTATTAATGCTTTTTCTGAAGTAAAAGGGTCTATTGCAACTGATCTTCCCACCAGTGGTTGTCCATTTACAGTACCACTAAATATCGTAGAATTTGAAAATTCGCTGAATGATTTTGGGATCTTGATTTCTTCGTGAACAAAAATATTCTGTGAACTTATTCTTGAAACGTTCCAATCAAATGGCATAGCCCATTTTGCCTCCAGGTCTTCAGGTTCAAAAGTGAAATTTTGGATTCTATCATAATAGGAGATTAATGTGCTGTTGTAGATTTGATTTGCATATGTTAGATTTGACTCAGATACATCTCCAATGCTGAGATAAGAATCAAATCTTGGAGCATTTTCAGGTACAAAGATGTTTCTGACGTTGTCAATTCCGAATATTTCTATTCCAAAGTGATACAAACCTCCTTCAGATAGCACTGGGCCAGATATTGTCAATTGTCCAGTTTCGCTTGTCCATCCACCCAAAAAAGGCTCTGTAGTTCCAAAGACGTTTATTGGACTCTGATTTGGTTCAAATTTTAACGTCAAGGGACCATCCTTTGAATAAAACAATTCACGAAGTAGCAATTTGTCTGCCTTACTAATAGTTAAAAAATAATTAACATTAGTAATATTATTTCCAGTCTTTGAGTCAAATAATCTTAACTGAAAGAAGGCATTCTGCATCGTATCCGATGTCAATATTGGTGGACTAATTTTAGTATAAAGACTCGCTTCTCTATCTCCTATTGAAGCTGGTGGTAGAGTTTCTTCAAATAGCCCGTCAGCTATTGTTCGTTGGAAATTGGGAGGTAGAATAGTGCCGGTGACAAATAGAAAAGAGATAATAATTTTGATATATTTTTCCATGTTCAGTCTAGCAAATAATTGGTAATTTATATTATTTAGCAAGGCACTGAATTCAGCTATAACTAGTTCAGTTAATAATTTAAATGCAATCCATATCATGTATCAGAATATGAGGTCAATTTGTAACAATTTGACACCTAAAATTTTTGCTTTATTAATTCCAATTATCTGTTTATCATTTATTTCATATCCCAATACACAAATTTTTGCCGCTGAACTTGGAGATGGTCATAATATGCCCATGGTTAGCCTTGGGGATCGAAATGCAATGTTAGCATTTACTACAACTCAATTACCTGCGACTAAGAATGTACAACTGGAATTTAGTTTGCTAGATAACAAAACTGGGAACAACATACAACATACAACATATCTTGTTATTGTATCTCATGAAAATCAAAGACTTTTCACGGAAACCGTTCATAGTCATGATGGGCATATCCTTATGGAATTCGTTCCGTCAACAATAGAACCATATCGCATGAACGCAAATTTCGATACACTTTCAGCTAGCTATATAGCCGATTACAGTGGTCCAATTAAGGTTATCGGTAATATTTTTTCTCCAGGTAATTATACGGTATCTCTTGAAGTAACGGGTGTGGATTTTGATAACCTATTCCTTCCTACTCCTCTGAAATTTGAATTTCCTGTTTCCATTTACAGTTAGTCTCGATAGTCAGAGTTTATAATTTTGTGAAAATTGAGAATGACGTTCGAAAAATTTTTCTATCCATTATGAATACTCTATTATGTGACTATAAAAGCATCAATGTCATTTTCTGATATTGATTATGATCTTTTTAACACTGTACTTGAGTGTTGCAAGAAAAATGCGGAAATAAAGTATGCTGACAGGCAAAGGCATAACATAGTAGGGAAATCTGTGTTCGGAACTCAAAACCAATCTGGAATCAATTTTCAAATTATTCTAAAAGATAAACCAACTGGAGTCGAGATATATGATTATTCTAAACGTGGTTTGGATAGAAAGTTTGCCGATAGTCTTTTTAATTTGCTCTTGCCGATTGTGGGGCAAGACGCTGACATAAAGTTCGAGGATCAGGACGAATGCGCAATATGTAAGAAAAAATTCAAACTTGGCCTATCTAGATATATTCCATCCATAGGCTGGGCAACACATAGTGAATTGTGTGAATCGTGTTATACACTTTTATCAAGTCATGAAAAGAATTATTGTTGCATCTGCCAAAAAAAACTAGGTATTAGAAAATATTCTGCAAGAATTAGTTGGAATCGCAATCTTATGTTGTGCAAAGAATGTTATCTTGTTCGAAAACCTCAAGTTCAAAATAATGTTTCGGTAATAGGAGACAGTGGTGAATCGATTAATACTATGAAAAGTAAGACAAGTTCCTCAATTCCCTCCAATCTTTTGAATAAATCAGTAATAATTGGTACTGATGATCCCTTACACATTCTTAAAATTAGGTTTGCCAAAGGCGAAATAAGTAAAGAAGACTATCAGGAAATGAAGAGGCTACTAAAAGATGAGTGATATTCTTGGGCTATCAATTTATCAATACGCCGTTTATTCTTAAAATGCAATTGGTGCGTTTGTTTTTTATTAGCAGATACTATAGCTTGTAAATGAATATTTCTTCAAAGAATTGTTTTCTTACCGTAATAGATTAAAAAATATATATATTTTTTAAAAATATGTATAATTTCAATAATATTCTAAACTAAATTAAAATATTTTATTCGTATCTCAGAATAATATTTATAGTGGAGACCTATACAATGCGCTAATGACTCGTAGTTTAATACTGTCAAGCTCACTAGTAGCTAGTTTCTTGCTTGCAAGCAGTATTGCTTTGGTTCCA
>Ga0193740_1000519_pt1 | contig 10122 bp, 12 predicted proteins | sample L2s1metaG_FD_145072 | JGI IMG/M metagenome (GOLD analysis project Ga0193740, IMG submission 145072) | Soil microbial communities from a riparian zone of the East river system, Colorado, United States - L2s1 | ecosystem: Environmental > Terrestrial > Soil > Riparian zone | place: USA: East River... | reverse complement strand
TCCAGCCTAAGATTATGTCCTCCTCAGGTGACGGCTCCGGGGTCTATCTAGTACCCCCGAGGGAGGGAGGGTATTAGCTAACTCTTCTATTATCAACGCTTTGACCCTAAATCACAAGGTCGGGAAGAACCGCGAAGCGACCGCGAAACGACCACGAAGTGACCACGAAACGGGTCAGTAATGGATAATCTTATGATGTTTCAGACACTATTTTTATTTAACTTTTAAATTTAACGCTTAATTGTCCATCTGGAATAAGCTGTAGCGTCCATTCCGTTACGTAATGTAACGTATTCGTACGCCATATCGAATACTCGAAATTCAGCTATCCAATTACATGTAGTATCTGTGGATAGTAGATAGCGGGCGCCATCGAACCAAACAAAGTATCGCATAATCCCTCATTAGTTTAATTAGATTAGTACAGTGTAGTGTTTAATTATCTACTCCGGCCTGCGGTATAAACTATATGATATGCAGGCCGGAGTAGGGTATTAAAGACTAACCGTTATTGGCTGCCAGAATCGAATCGACCTGCGCCTTTGCAACATCTTCCGAAAGGCCGAGACGGATAAAGTCTCGAACCATACGCGCCTTGATTTCATCCGGTGAAACTTCCGACGGGCGATAGACTGCAAGCGCGTTCTGATACGTATTAGCGCGTGCATTCTGCTTCAGTGAATCATTAACGAATCCAAGCAGGGTCCAGCCCTTAGATTCAGCAATCTTAGTTGCTTCCTCGGCCGTTTCACACTCCTGATAATCGAAGTCCTTTTCGATTTTCTGACCAGCTTGCGCGTGGTTAGAATCCTCAGGAACCTTAAACGACAGCTTACCAGTTAAATCCTTCATTGTCTCTTATCCTTTTCTATTTTTCTTTCCGTTAGCTCGGGACCGTCCCGATACCATACTCTATTGCATAGTGAATGCCAAACGGTCTATGTGAAATTAGGCCCATTTCCTAGACTCTCAACAGGACAGGTATAAGATTAGTGACAAAGCTTGTCAGCCATGTGACACCAATTGTCATGCTGCCTGTAACCTATTGACAGGCCATGAGTTACGCGCCCGACATATGTGACAGATATTGTCACTAATATTATATGTAATTAATTGTAATTATTATAAGACTATATATGACTCTATGAATTGATATTATGTGTAGTTAACTGACGTTAACGTACTTAGTATGACACCATAGGACTATACCCCTCTTTATAGGTACCATACATGGCACGATATTTGCGGAGATTATTATCGAATGTTTCATACACAAAATAAGGTACTTAAAATTTTTAGAAAAAAAAATCAAATTAAACACAGATATAATATTAGTATCAGAATAGAAGCTTGACTTTCAGCCGGACTTATGAGACACTTGATTTTAGGCCCGAAGTGTATTACATCGGACTGAACATCTACTAATATTATCCTATCTATAGGACTATCTGGGAGATTGCTATGAATAGACGTTCTTTTATTAGCACAATCGTGAGCGCGCTTGTATTATGTCGAGTACTACCTAAATCCAAATCAGTTGTAAGAATAGGAAGAAAACATACACCACCCTTTTTCTATATTTATGGCAATCCTGGTGGCGGAAAGTCAGATTTATTAAAATATTATGATGTTCCATATCATCTTCCTGAAAAAGATGCTGGAACTTGGCATGGCATTAAGCGTAGTGAATATCCACAAATTAAAGCATCATTAGAAAAAGCTTATAATAGGCAAGATACCTTCTTTTCAACATTGAAAGCGAAGGTGAAATAATGCCATTAGGACAAGTTAGTAATGAAGACTTTGAATCTGAAGTTAAGAATTCATCTAATCAACGATTAGAGAGACCAGTTTCAAATGTAAACGTTCCTGACATGGCGCCCGTAGTTGAAGGTGAAGTAGTCACTAGTGATGTATTAATTAAGAAGCATCATCCTCATGGACGTAATGAAGGTGATGTTAACGTGCCCCAATCATTACGCAAACTAATAGGCGATACAGCTAATATGGAAGGACGCCAGTCCGCACTTCATTTAGCTAATGAATTTGGAATTTCAAGTAGTTCTGCTTCTAGTTATACCAATCCAAACAATTCCGCACTTTCTGAATCAAATAAAGTAGATATTTCAAGCTTCCTAACTAATCGAAAGAATAAGATTAGTAAGCGTGCGATTAATAAGCTTAATCTCGCTATCTCAATGATAAATGAAGATAAGCTTAAGGAATCAAGTGCGCGTGACTTAAGCACGATTGCCAAAGACATGGCTCAAGTTGTTAAACATATGGAGCCGGATAAAGAACAGACTAGCGAAGTTAGTCCTGTCCAATTCGTAATGTTTGCACCACAAGTTCGGAATGAAAATCATTACGAAGTAGTGACTGCAAAAGATAATTATTAGGAGAGACTGCTAATGTTAGCACTCATTATTGCTGTTCTCATATTAACAATTGTTAGTATAATTATTTGGGCTATTACTGAAAGAATGCCTGACCCAACTTTAAAAACAGTTGTTAGAGCTGTGGCAATACTAGTAGTTTTACTAATCTTTCTTACTAAATACGGTAGTCAGTTAGGATTGAATTAGGTTAGATTAATGTTAATCATCCCACGTTCTAGTCCAGCACAAGCAAGTCCAGGGACAGTTGTCAGAATGATGACAACTCAGTCCGTAGATGAAACAATTAGTACAGTTATCTGTCCTTCCGGGGGATGTAGTAATCATAAGTTTACTATTGAAACTAGTGCAGCTGTAACAGGCGCGGTTCAATTAGAAACTGCACCACACCCTGATTATGCTGGAGTATGGTCTCCATTAGGAACTGCAACTGATGTTGCAACTATTGCTGGTGGAAGTGCTGCGGGTATATTAGAAATTAGACATTCTCAAATAGTTATCAATGCAGTTCGCGCTCGCATTAGTACAGTAATTGGTGGCGGAACTGTAACAGTTGATTACGCTGGTGAACGTTAATACCTGGAGAATAAAATGAAGCGAATTTTCTTAGCATTTCCAATTGCACTATTACTTCTAAGCACACCCCTATATGCTCAACAGACTTCAACACTTATCTGGGACCATCCAAATAGCACTCCAGCACAGGTCGCAACATTTCAAAATGTTGTTACTGCTGATGGTGTTGTTATTACTGCTGTACCAACTTGTGTCGCGGTGGGAACTACAACAACTTGTTCGGTTGCTATTCCCTTAATTACTAATGGACAACATAATTATCGTGTTCGTTCCATTATTAATGGTATTCAGTATGAAGGCTTAAGTAATATTACGTGGCCAGTTACAGGTGGAAATCAGGCACCTACTGCACCACGTATTACTATTTTAGTTACAGTTACTATCGGCAGCTTCTAGTATTAACTCAATACAAACGTAAATGGACATTATCATTCCTTCGTCTGACCAAATAGACGAAGTAACTAGAATGCGGAATACGTGGAAACCTAATCCACGTCAAGCTGCATTTTTAGCTGTTCCATTTACAGTAAAGGAAGCATTCTATGGTGGCGGCGCAGGTAGCGGAAAATCAGACGTATTACTTGTCTACGGGATTCTCAACAGATGGCACGAAAATCCCTTATACAAACAAGTCTTCCTGCGTCGCACCTTCCCAGAACTTAAAAACGAAATACTCGGACGTTCACGAGAAATTTATTCAAAGTTTGGAGCCACATTTAATAAGACAGATATGATTTGGACTTTTCCACGTGAAGACCAATATGGGTCTGGTGGAATGAGTACAAATGCAGGCGCGCAAATATTCCTTGGACATTGTGAAACAGAAGACGATGTTCATAAATATGACTCGATGCAGATTTCTTGTTTCACGCCCGACGAATTAACTTCATTAACGGAATTCATTTACTTATATATTACTTTTGAACGTAATCGTTCTCCGCTGCATTCTGGATTGCCAAGTATAACTAGAGCAGCAGGAATGCCAGGTGGTATTGGACATACATTCGTTAAGAAACGATTTGTTGACCCAGCGCCTGAGGGTGATAAAATTATTATTGGTAAGGGTGGAAATAAGCGTATCTACATTCACGCTACTCTCGCTGATAACCCTTACATTGACCCTACTTATTCGCAATCTCTGGATGGTCGGCCAGAAGCAGAACGTAAGGCAAAGAAGTTTGGTGATTGGTCTGCGTATCTTGGACAAGTATTTGACGAATTTAGAGACAAACATTATCCTGATGAGCCTTCTGAGGCTCTCCATGTAGTTGAACCATTTGAAATTCCTGACTATTGGCCTAAGTTTGTAATCATTGATTGGGGATATAGAGCTAATAATTGGGTAGGATTCTTTGCAGTATCACCTAACAAAAGACTATTCTTATATCGTGAATTAACTTGGATTAAAACTAAAATTGCCGAATGGGGTCCAATCGTTAAGGACTACATTGATTTAGAACAACCTAAGAAAGTTAAGGTCTGCAAATCCGCTGGGCAAGATAGAGGACAAGACCATACTATTCAAACTGAGATTGAACGAGAAATTGGTTGTCCTGTTGAATTAACATTAAATACACCTGGCTCTCGTATTGCCGGTAAAATGTTATTACATGAATACTTTAGATGGGTTCCGAAAAAGTTACCAAATAAGAAAGAACAATTAGTTTACTCCGAAGAATATGCATTAAGAGTTTATCGTCTTCATGGTCAGGAAGCTTATGATGCTTATCAGGCATTATTTGTTCCTCCCGCGCCTGAAGATAACTTACCAAAGTATCAAATCTTCTGTTGCAGTGCATCTAATCATGATGGGCATGTTAATTGTTGTCCAATGGCTATTGATGCAATTAAAGCTTGCAATTATCCTGAGAACACAAAGGGTGATAAGCCAGCAGAAGATGTTGCTGAATTTAATGGTGACGATGCGTATGACGGTCAGCGTTATGGAGTAGATGCTGCTGAACAATACTTTGAAGAAGCAGTAGAAGAATTTAAGAAGGTTCAAGCAGAGGCTAAGATTATTCAACAACTTAAGAATACTGGAGATTGGACAGCGTATTATCGAAACGCGCATGTTCTCGATGTATCCAAGTCTGTTAATCCTGTTGGTATGTTTAAGCCTGGTAGTAATGTTGGACCTTCTAAAAAACTTGGTGTAAGGATGTTTCACCGATGAATATCTTTGTTAAATTCTTTCACGAAATAATGAATCCTCATTGCACACATTGTGTTGAGGAGAAACTGGAAAACCAGTTTGCTAATGTAGAACATATGCGTTGTAGGTCATGTGAATCATTAGAACGACAACTAGCTATTGCTAATCAGCAAGTATTGAAATTAACTGAAAAGATTGTTAATCCGTCGGCTGCGCCGATTCCACAAACTACCAACGAGATAGCTCCTAAACCTTTACGTAGAAGTCCATTACCGTTTAGCGCAATACGTCCACACTTGGAAGCTGAATCACGTGCGGCAGCACAAGCTGCAAGAAATGCAGCACAACCTGATACAGTTGTTGAATCCACAGTAGTCGTGGAACCTGTTGAAATTAAAGAAGAAATTAAAGTATTAGAAGATTTAGTATTTGAAGCAAAAATTAAATCGGAAGAAACTGGTGTGAAGCAGGGTTAGTATGCCTATTACAGACCCTGCAAAAAAGCAGTCTATTTTTAGTAGACTATATAACGCTGTAGTTCCTCAAGAAGGAATTATTCCCAGGATGATGGGAGGAGTCATGTCTAATAGAATGGCTACCCAATATCCTGATGTTGAAAAAGCATTTGCAGGACGTTCTGTAGAATTTCCAGAAAATGCTGCAAAAGTTAATCGTATTGGTGAAATGGGATTTTTAAAACGTAAGCTCACAGGAGATGCTTACGGTTCTACTTCGCCTTTTGGAACTATTGAATTAAACATGCCTGCTATTCAACGAGATAAGCAGGATATTAATGACGTTCTCTCTCATGAAATGGCGCACGCGGGGCAGGGAATAAGCGGATTTCTTAAGTCATTTTATTCCCGAGAGCCTGAAGATAAAGCTATTAATTCGGAAGTATTTCGTAAAGTTCGTAAGACTGATATTCAACTGCCGAATAAGTAATGCATAAGAATCTAGAAGAACTAAAACTAACTGAACGAGAGGAAGATGAGTTAAGTCTCATCTTCGAGGAGTTCTGGAAAGAGGATATAGATGTACGCCAACAGTCTTTAATGAAATGGCGTCGTCTAAAACTTTTCTGGAATAACATTACTAATGTTTGGTATGATGCAGTTGCGCATGATTGGCGTATTTGGAATGCTGAAAATGCAAATGGTGGAAATTACGACGGTAGTCAAGACTTTTATGATAACCGTGTTAACGTATTCAGAGCATATCTTGAATCCATCATTGCTGCTCTCAGTGTTACTGTGCCTCCTGTTAAATGTTATCCAGATGATGCTGAAAATTCTGATGACATTGAAACAGCTAAAGCTGGAGATAGAATCTCTGAGTTAATTTATCGTCATAATGATGTAAGCCTATTGTGGTTACATAGTTTATATATTTACATGACGGAAGGTTTCGTTGCGGCTCATACAGCAGCGGACATTAATAAGGAATACGGAACTTATGATGTTCATGAGTATGATGAAGTTAATGAAGAGCATGTAGTTACTTCATGCCCTATTTGTCAATTTGAGATTAATGATGAAATTATTCCTCCGGGTCAAGAAATTCCTGAGCAGCCTATTCCACAACAAATGGCACCAGTTGAGGAATTACCAGCTGAAGGAATTGCACCAGAACAAGGAATTGAACCGGGATTAGATTTAGCTGGATTAGATTCACAGGCTATGCCTGAAATGAATCCTGAAATAATGGACCCATCTATGATGATGGGAACAGATTTATGTCCTGCCTGTGGGAATATGATGACACCTATGGTGTCAAAGCATAGCGAAATTAAAAAGGTTTGGGTTGGTTCTACATCAGAAGCTAAGGGTAGAGTTAAGCTGTGTGCGTATGGTGGATTAAATATCAAAGTTCCACTGTATGCGCGCTCGCAAGATGAATGTTTCTATCTTTACTATAGCTATGAAACACATTATGCGGTTGCATCGCAAATTTATCCTGATTTACATGAGGACTTACGTGATAAAGTTCGTGGTGCTACCACAGGATATGATTCTTGGGAACAGTGGGCTAGATTAAACGTTGAATATCGCACTGGAAGCTATCCAGTTGATAACGTTACAATTAAAACAGCTTGGTTTAAACCTGCTGCTTATAATATTCTTGAAAAAGAGCGTGCTAAAGCTTGGAAACGTAAGTATCCAGACGGAGTGAGTGTAACATTTGTTAATGACTTATTCGCATGTGCCAAAGAACAGAAATTAGATGAGCACTGGACGTTAACGATTAATCCATTAGCAGATTTTCTCCAAAACGACCCAATAGCTATGCTGTTGGTAAGTATTCAGGAAATTACGAATGATTTAATTAGCTTAACTAAACAAACTATTGAACATGGTGTTGGATTAACATTTATTGACCCTGCATTCATTGATTTAAATGCATACGGTCAAACGGAAGTTAGTCCCGGCAGTTTAATTCCTACTAAGACTATTAGTGGTGGCAAGAAGTTACAAGATGGTATTTATGAAGTAAAGACTGCGAATTTAAGTGGCGAAGTTATGCCATTCGCGGAACAGATTCAATCTTTAGGACAGTTAACATCAGGCGCGCTTCCTAGTTTATTTGGTGGTTCGATTGAAGGTTCAGAGACTGCTAGTCAATATAGCATGTCTAAGAATCAGGCTCAGGCTAGACTTGGTAATATTTACAAGATGTTTGGAATCTGGTGGAAGAATGTATTTGGGAAAGCAATTCCCATGTATATTAGCTTGATTCAAACAGATGAGCGTGATGTTAAGCGTCGTAAAGATGGTTCATTCATTAACGTATTAATTCGTCGCTCAGAATTATCTGGTAGAATTGGTAAGGTTGAATTGGAAGCTAATGAGAATCTTCCATTAACCTGGTCACAGCGAAAAGATATTGTAATGCAGCTTTTATTGAGTCCCAATCCTCAATTGCTGCAAATGCTACTTGCACCTGAGAATTTAGATGTATTACGTGAAGCTATTGGAATCACAGGTTTCTATGTAACAGGTGAGGATGATAGAGATAAGCAATATGTTGAGATTCAAGGTTTATTAGAATCTGAACCCATTATGACGGGTGGTATTGACCCAGAAACTATGCAACCTGAAGAAGTCCCATCAATTGAGATTGATGAGATTATGGATAATCATGTTATTCAATTTGAAATCTGTCGTAAGTGGGCAGTTTCAGAATCAGGTCAGTTAGCTAAGATTGAAAACGAAGCTGGTTATAAGAACGTATTACTACACGCTAAGCAACATCTATTAGCTTTACAAATGAATGCTCTACCTGCTGGACAGGAAGCTCCTGGTGCTGGGAATCCTGAAAAGCCAAATGAATTATCTAATAAAGAAGCACCCATAACGGAGTCTAACGATGTTTCCACGGTTCAATAACTTATATCATCCTGACCCTGCTGGTGGACCAGCTACACCTTTAACACGCGGTGGAATTTTAGATGTATTAAACGCGAATGATAAAGACGATAAGGATGATAAGACACCTGAAACGGAATTAGAAATTCCGGATGATGAAGATGCTGATGATACTTTAGTTGATGAAACTGAAGATACTAAAGAAACTAAAAAAACTAAAGATGGTGAAGATGAAGACGAAGAAGTAGATGAATTAGCGGAATTAGAAGAAGAATTAAAAGACCCAAAGCCGGAAGACTTAGAATTAACTACGCCTGTTAAAAAGAGAGAGATTCTTGCGAAGTATCCTGATGTATTTAAGGATTTTCCATCTCTCGAAAAGGCATATTATCGTGAACTCGCATTTACACGAGTCTTTCCGACTATTGATGATGCAAGAGAAGCTGCATCAGCTGTTAATGTATTAAATAGCTTTGAAGCTGATTTAAAAGAAGGAAAGACGACTGATTTATTTAAGGCAATTCTTAAAGACGACCCAAATGCGTTTAATAAGTTAGCAGATTCGTATTTGGATAATCTTAAAGAAACTAGTGAACAGGCTTATTATCATGTAATTGGTAATGTTGCTAAAGATTTTGTGGAGACAATGGTTAGGGCTGGCAAGAAGGCAGAGAATAAAGAATTGCAGGATGCCGCTACTACCTTGTATCAATTTATGTTTGGTAATGTTGATTGGTCTCCAAAACAGAAATTAGCTATTGACGATAAAGCTCCTGAGAATGAAGAACGTGTTAAGCTTCAGAAGGAGCGAGAAGAATTTGAAACTAGTAAATTCACTGAACGACAGGGTGAATTAATGACTGGTGTTGATAATCGTATTAAATCGGTTATTGATGCTAACATTGATAAGAAAGGACAGATGGTTCCTTTTGCAAAGAAAGCCGCTGTCCGTGAAGTTAAAGAAAAGCTTGATTCCTTAGTTAAATCTGATAGCCGTTTCCAAACTATTGTGAAACAATTGTGGCAGAAGGCTAAGGAATCTAAATACTCTCAGGACTCGTTACAACGAATTGAAAGCGCGCACGTATCTAAAGCAAAATCATTGTTACCGACAATCATCGTATCGGTCAGAAAAGAAGCTTTAAAGAATAACTCCGTATCTAGACAAACTGATAAAACTAAGGAAGATGAAACTCCACGAACTAGACCGCGTAATTCCGCGACGCCAAAAACTGAGGCGGACCAAACTGATTTTAAAAATAAACCTAAGCCTGAAGAATCTAGCTTAGACTTTTTACTACGTAGGAACTAAATATGGCAGCTGCTGAACAGCAAGTAGTTGCATTAGAACTTGAAAAGGTCACTCCTGATGTTCGGACATTGTTCGAGCGGGATGACATGTTCTATGCAACGATTAAAAGTAAGAATGTAACTAAGATTTCGTATCGTCAGATGCGAGTTCCTCTTAAGTTACGTCCGGGCGGGTCTTTCCAGTATTTTGACCCTAACGGTGGAGATTTGGGACGTGGCGGTGGTGCAACGTGGGATAAGGCTGTTGTACAGTCTGTATTCGTTAGTCAGAATACGGAATATACAAAGCTTACTCAGTGGGCCACTGATAGTCCTGATA
>Ga0193740_1000516_pt1 | contig 10163 bp, 12 predicted proteins | sample L2s1metaG_FD_145072 | JGI IMG/M metagenome (GOLD analysis project Ga0193740, IMG submission 145072) | Soil microbial communities from a riparian zone of the East river system, Colorado, United States - L2s1 | ecosystem: Environmental > Terrestrial > Soil > Riparian zone | place: USA: East River... | reverse complement strand
GATCCGAAGACGGTTGCTAGGTCGGTATCTAATTTTCGTGAACAATTTCAAAAAGTACAGTACGCATTTGAAAATTCTACTGATGCTTATGAGTATATAAAAATAAGAGTTAAGTAGCAGGGATATAATTTGTTGACACCTCATGTCATAAACTATTGGGTAACTTGAATAGACAATACTTTTTATAAAATTGGTTTTATCAGGTTTTACATCTTGTGCAATATGTTTTACTTCTAGTATAACTTTGTTGACCCAAATTGCCTAGAAAATCTAGAAAATATATGAAACGTAATTAGATTATTTTAGATTTTCGCTACAATGTATAATTTTCTATAGAAATAGATAACCAACTTTAGAGGATTTTTCAATAAAATAACAACTAGATTAAATAAATTATATCAAAGCAGTGTATATATATGATATTTATATTCAAATTAGCCATTATATGAAATTACTATAATGTATTAATTTATTTATGATGAATGTAACCCATAGAACCAATGAGCAAGAAACAACCAATGAAAACCATCTTTTTATTGTCTTCATTGTTGACCCTTATGTTTGGAGCCCTAGTTGTTGCCGCAAATGACCAAGCATATGCCGATATCTGGGATGATGATGACACTATGGAGGAACTTGTAAAAGATATTGACAATGGTAAGGATAACGACGATGATATGAATTGGAACGAATTCAAAGATTCGAAAATTTTCAAACAAGAAGATATTGAAACACAAGGGTGCATAGAAAATAGACAGGACCTTTCAAATAATCTAGCGGACTATGAAGTACTTAGATGCTTTGAAGACTCAGATTACGCCTATTGATAATTAGGATCCACAAGTAGACCAAGTTTTCTAATTTCATTCTTCTTCTTTATATTGCCCAGACTTATGGTTCATTTACCAACCTATGGTATAGGAGGCCTAATTTTAAAACTGAAATTAGATTGGCAATAGATGTTACATATATTAGACACAAGTAAAATAATAATCTTTATTGTTTACAAATATACTAGTCCCTGTTGATGGATCGGATAATTCTTACAGAGCCTTAGATGCAGCATTACTTCTTTCAGAAAAATTAGGTTCAAATATTACTGTCATTAACGTAATGGAACAAGTTCCAATAACCCATATTGAATCAGAAAAACTGTTAAGTGAATTGCTAGAAGCCTATAAAAAAGAAAATCAAGATATACTTTCAAAGTGTTCAGAGATTGCTACTCAAAAAGGATTAACTATCAAGACTCTTCTTCTTCAGGGAAATCCTGCTTCCGTAATTTTGGATTATAGCAAGAAAGAAAAATTTGACCTTCTAATCATGGGAAGTAGAGGTATGGGAAAGTTTAAGGAACTAATACTAGGTAGCGTCTCAAGCAAGATTGTACATCACTCGCCATGTGCAGTTTTGTTAATAAGGTAATGATGACTGTCATGAATAAGGTAATGATGACTGTCATGAACATATTTTCATGTTACATCCAACATGGGATGCCTGTTATTATGACGAAACATACAATCATAGCCAAGATCTGACAACAGAAAATGTTTACCGATCTTGATTCTTTTACAATAACTGAAAAAGAGGGTCTATACAAGGCAGTTTTTTCTCGAAGAGATGTCAGATCTCATTTTATTGATAAAAAAATTCCAGATGACGTACTTGTTAAAATTTTGAATGCAGCTCATCATGCTCCTTCTGTTGGTTTCTCGCAGCCTTGGGATTTTATATTGATAAAGAATAAGACCACAAAATTAAAAGTTAAAGATTCCTTTACACAGGAACGAGAAAAATCAATTTCATTACTTGATAACGATTCAGATAGACAAGATAAATATGTTAGGCTAAAATTAGAGGGAATTCTAGAATCTGATATCAATATTTGTGTGACATACGATCCTGAAAAGTTTGGACCTTTTATTTTAGGAAGAACATCAGTACCAGAAACAGGTGAATATAGTGTTTGTTGTGCGATACAGAACTTGTGGTTAGCAGGAAGGGCAGAAGGAATCGGAGTAGGTTGGGTAAGTATTCTCTCAATTGAAGATTTACGCAATATTTTAGGAATACCCAATCACGTTAAACCAATAGCATATCTTTGCTTGGGATATGTAAATAAATTTGAAGTTAGACCAGATTTGGAAAGAGTCGGTTGGTTGAAAAGAACGATACTCTCTAAAGTAATTCACTTTGAAGATTGGAACAATACCGAATCAAATAATTGGAACAATACAAACATGATGATACAGAAGCTGGATGATAGTTCAAATAAGTAATTTCATATTGTTAAATAATATTAACTACCATAACGAAAAAATCTTTGATTAGTGATTGTATAACCAAATTCCCAGATAGGTTCCATTCAAGAAATGTGTTTTAGAATTGATCCTCTAAGTGGAAATGGTTTGGCCGCTCTCATAAAGACCAAATTAATTTTTTATACTGGATTTAGAATCAACTTTGTTTTTAATATGTTTGCGAAGGACTTTCTTTATGGTTTTTGTAACGATGGGAAGTATTCTGGGGTCATCAACTTTTGGAATTATGTAATCATTTCTAAGGTGAATGTCTTCAACTATACTCGCAATAGCATGTGACACAGATACAAGCATAAACTCACTTAGATTATTGACTCGAAGATCCAACAACGCTCTAAATACTGACGGAAATACTACTGCATTGTTAATTTGATTAGGAAAATCCGATCTACCTGTTGCAACAATTTTTGCACCATACTTTAACGCAAAACTAGGAATTATTTCAGGATCCGGATTACTTATGGCAAATACTATCGCATCTTTATTCATGGATTCTATCATTTGCTTTTTCAAAATACCAGCTTTTCCAGACACCCCGATAAATACATCTGACTTACTGATTACTTCCAGTAAAGTTCCATTTAACTTTCTAATATTTGTGTTATTGGCTATGTCTTTTTTGTATGGGTTCTTATCATCAATATCCACTCTTCCATCAAATATTGCACCTTTAGTATCAGTAACAATAATGTCTTTACATCCTGCCGTTTGCAAAATCTTGAATATTCCATATCCTGCTGAGCCAGAACCTGATATAACAACACGTACTTTGCCAAGTTGTTTATTTACTAATTTGAGAGCATTTATCAGCGCTGCAAGAGTAATTATTGCTGTACCATGTTGATCATCATGAAAAACAGGTATTGATACTTCCTTACTCAATCTTTCAACAATTTCTAACACTTTCGGTGATTCGATATCTTCTATATTTATAGCGCCAAAATTAGGTTGTATTAATTTAACAAATCTGATTATTTCTTCTTTGTCTTGAGTGTTAATGCATAATGGAATTGCATTAATGTCTCCTAGCGCTTTGAATAAGACAGACTTTCCCTCCATTATAGGTAGAGCACCCTCTGGGCCAATATTGCCCAATCCTAGAACTCTCGTTCCATCACATATTATTGCTACATTATTCCATTTTGACGTGTAGTCATATGCTAATTTTTTGTGATTACTTATCTCTAATGCAACATATGCTACACCAGGAGTATAAATTAGTCCTAATGTCCCCCTTTCTTCAGATGCATTGTCTAATGAAACCCTACTTCGAATTTCGATTTTTCCTTTCAACATTCTATGAAGGTTAATTGCGTCATCTCTAAGTGTCAAATGTATCCAATTATGGGCTCAATTATATTTTATTTTGCTATTGTAAATTGGATAATCCAGATTAGTTATGTTCATCGCGTCTTGGTACATGGGAAGGAAATTCATCTTCATCCTCCCCCTCTCTATCAAGTTATACATATCTTATAAATCATAATTTTGAACTTTCACAAGTGTCTACACACAAAGTATCAATGAGAAATAAGCGAATGAACAAAGCAAAATTGGAATCACAATATATTATAGGAATCGGAAATCAACCTGAAGAGAAAAGAACAGTTAGCGACACTATTGAACATGAAATAGGATGTCCAAGATGCTATAATGTCATGACTTTATGCTCGGACTTTGACAGACTTTATTATCTTTGTGAAGAATGTGATTTCTCTTTGTATACATTAAAGTAAGCTCTGATTCAAAAATCGAAAACAAGAAAAATGTATTGATGACAATACTAATATAAATTCAATCTAGCACGAACTATGGCTTGTAATAAAAACCGCTATTTCAAATACAAACCATATTTCCAATCTAATGATTCCATTTCTTTTATGAACGAAATCAAGATATCTTCTAGCGTCCGTATTATTTCATTGCCCTTTTTGACGCTCGCCTTTTGAGGAGCACCGGTGGCTCCAGTAGAAGTTAATTCGTCAAATTTCCAAAATATTCTAATATTCTCGGGTAATCTTGGAATAACATCCTTTGGGGCAGAGGCCAAGTTTACTAAATCTGGACGAACTGCAAGAACTGCAGAAGTTTCTGCTTCACCACCATGACCAAGTCCATTCCAAACTTCAAACAGATCTTTCTTTAACTGGCCTACCAAAACCCACCAAGATTCCAAACTTGCAATTGTCATCTCAGGATGTTTGTTTTTGATAGATCTGGCTGCAATTTCTATCGGGCCAATATTTCCATCATGGCCATTTATTATGAGAACGCGACTTATCTGATTCTGATTAAGACTTGAAAGAAGATCAGAAATCAGGCCTATCATGGTTTCAGGATTAATACTCATGGTCATTTGAAATTTATCGTGATGCAAACTGACTCCATACGGAATCGCAGGAAGAACAATAACATTACTAACGTTGGTAGCAACCCTTTTTGCAATTTCTGCAGGGAAGATAAAATCTGATCCGAATGGCATATGATCTCCATGGTTTTCACAAGCTCCAAACACTAGAATCGCAATGGTTTTTTCATTTATTATTTCGCGAACTTCTACCGCATTCATTTCATCAATTAATCTTTTGTGCTTTCCTTCCAGAGTTCCATTTGTCATAGTTTAGTAGATATTAACAATCCAATCTTTTATAAAATATCTCAACAATTACCGGATAAAAAAATCAATAATTATCAATTACAGATCTTAATTCTACTATTGAGGCAATGTACAAACATCATTATTGTTCCTACCTAAATTTTGGTTTATAAAGAAATAGTCTAGAAGCCGAATCTCAATTAGATAGGGATAATTTAATTTATATCACTAGTGATATACCTTACAAGTGTTGTATTTATTTAAACCCTATAATATTATACTATATCCATGGTTAATGCATATGTATTGATCTGTTGCGATCTTGCTGCGTCAGAAAAAGTAGTTGAAGAGCTGGAAAAAATTGATGGTGTTCAGGAAGTTTCACCGGTGTCCGGTGTATATGATATTGTTGTCAGGATATCCGCATCAACTGAGGAGGAATTAAAATCTATTTACATGGATATTAGAAAAATGAAAAAAGTGCTAACAACAATAACATTGATAGTTTCCAAAACATTATAAGAACACACGTTTGTTAATTTCATTTAAAATCTTATTTTTGTGCAAATTTATGAAATTGATATTCAATTGGGGATCAAAATATTCACTTGTAGATTTAAATAGTGAATTAAAGAATAGAATACAGGATTTACTTAGACATAGTAAACAAAGTAAATATACCTGATCGACTAATTTCAGTGGTTCAAAAAATGAAATTAATTCATCTTTTACTCATAAATTATTAGAATTCTTAAAGTTAATGCCTAAGTTTATTGTTACTATTAATGTACTAGTACACCAGGTTTTCTTATCAATATTGTCGTTCTAACGACATTGCAGGAATTCTGACATAAGATGTAATTCGAGAAGCTGTCATAATAATTATTATATCAAAATTCATTTCCTCAGAAAGAAGCAGGTTGCCTATAGTCATTTCATATAACATGTTGTCAATGCCTACATCTCTGCATCGCTATATTCTTTCTTCAAAATTTGCTTTACATGGTGAGAATTAAGCTAAACTCTAATGATAATTTTAGCCTTTATTTAGTTGATGAAGGAAATACTACTTAAATGGTAATATCGTTTAGATTATCTTGAAGAGACAGTCAAAATGATAAAAAAAACAAGTACGATTAGTTAGTAATTATATAAGGATTTCAAAAGATTTATTTATGATAAATTCGAATTTGAAATAATGAAGAACTCGGAGCCGATAACAAAAGTATCTCTTCTATTGGGAACGATTATATGTCTTGGAGCTTTTTTCCTTGTTGACTATAACATTCCAGTACAGGCATTGCATAAGGAACAACAAATATTAGAAGATTATGATGATTTGGCTGAATTTGCAAATGCAGTAAGAAATGGTGACGAAGATTTAGAAGAAATACCTATACAATCAATGGAAGCTGCAGACATTTATGACGATGCAGATGATAGTTTGAAAGATTGTATAGACCTAGCAGCAAAAGTAGGAGACAGCCTTTCTGATCGAGAAGTAATACATTGTGTTGATGATATCAACTATTTCAAAAACAAGTACTCTTCAAACAGTAGTGTTCCTACTAATGGGACTTTTGATACCTCTGCCATACCTACTGTCACAGACACGGACACAGAAACGGATGCTACATCAACTTCTGAAACATCAACTTCCGACGATGCTACATCAACTTCTGAAACATCAACTTCCGACGATGCTACATCAACTTCTGAAACATCAACTTCCGACGATGTCACAGAGAACAATTTGATTAATGAACTTGTGAATACGGGAAAGTTCACTGAAGATGAAGCCAAAGAATTTGTAAGTCAAAATATGCTGAGTGGAACTAATGCTACAACAACTTCAGACGATACACAAACAACGTCTGATGCAGAAACCAGTACTGATGATACACAAACAACGTCTGATGCAGAAACCAGTACTAATGATACACAAACAACGTCTGATGCAGAAACCAGTACTGATGATACACAAACAACGTCTGATGCAGAAACCAGTACTGATGATACACAAACAACGTCTGATGCAGAAACCAGTACTAATGATACCTCGTCATCTGGCAATGAAAGTAGTGATGACGATTCATCAAGTAATAATACCAACAATCCTGAAGAATATGATAGTCTCAGCGAACTAGTAGATGATATAAAAAATGGGGTCGTTGACACTGATGAGATTTCCTTGAGTAATTTCCAAAATTCAGGAGCTTATCAAGGAGCTGATCAAGAAACACAAGATTGTATAGACTTAGCAGGAAAAATAGGAGATAATCTAATTGACTATGAAATAGTGCGCTGCACTGAAGATGCAAACCATTTCAAGAACCAGATAGCTAATAATGATGACAACACAGATGGGAATAACGACAGCAACAACAACGAGCCTAATGATGATACTGGAAACTAGTATCATCAATACTTTTTATTAATATTGACTAATAACAAATAATCCCATACTAGCCACAATCATAAGTATCCATACAATTTTATTCCAACCAAAAATTTTCTGACCATCAAGGTTTCCGAATGGTAATAAATTAAATAATGCAATCCATGAATTGAATATTGCTCCTATATACAGGTAACCAACGGTTGGAAATTGATAAGTTAGCACCAGAAATATAAAACCCATGACAAGATTTGTAAGGGGACCAACAAATGCAACTCTTCCAAATTTACTTCTATCAGATAAATCTACCATGACAGCTCCTGGAGCGATGAATTTGAAAGGAATAAATGGGATAGCTGAAAAAGCAGTTACTATTAAGCCGTATGAATTTGTACGAAACTCGGCCCAACTCCCATAAAACTGAGCCAACAGCTTGTGGGCCAATTCATGTACAAGGAAGGCACTAACAAATATAATTAAGAATTCCAAAGCAATACGTCTATAATTGTTTAATGATAACCCAACGGCTGTTACTAAAATAGTCGCAATTAATAGATGAAGTATCTCTATTTTAGAAAATTTTATTTTTAGTATCGCCCTTTTCAAGTTCGAATTCCTTGTATCATCATACATTATATTTTTTTTATCGACAAATTCTTTCATAGAAACGCATGAGTGGTTTATTGGAATTCTGTGCATATGACAGAATACTTTGTTACAATAATTGCATCTAAAAGGTATACTTTCATCTGTATCACAAATTTCACATTTCATTAAATCAATACACTCACTGCGTGCTAATCCAAATTTAACTACTCTAATGTCACATTTAAAAGTGCGTTTTCATTGACGCAAAACTGCATACATACCCATTTGAAAAAGCATTACAATATAATTGATTGTGGAAAGAAAATCGAATTTGATATCCACCAAGCACAATTATGCAATGGTAATCTATATGAACATTGACTCACTATATTAGATGTAGAATCAGATTGCCTGGTGATGATACGCATGAGATGGATGATAAACTCGTCCAGCGATATGATACAATCTTAAAAGAGAGCGCGCTGTTAAGTACCTTTTCAGGGATTCTCTTTGCTATTCTTGTTTTGAGCAAACATCAAGATTTTGGCTTACAATTAAGATGGCACATGGTCATACACAGTAGCTTCCAGGAATCATTCTTTATTCAATCACTTGGATGTTAATATATTCTTCAACGGTAACTTTTAATACATATCTTATTTCATTTGGTATCGTTCTATTTTAAATTCTCTGACAAGAATCTCGACTTTTATATGAAAATAATGCAATTTAAGGAATGCAACAGTACAGAATAATCAATTATACATGATTGACGGAAAAACAGTGCCACACTAATAATTCCCACAGAAATTGCTAGATCAAAGAATAAATAGTTTGATATCTTATAATTGCTAATGGCAAGTCAAAAATCAAGGAATAAGCCAACCGAATCGAGAACTACATTGGAGTTAAAGAGGAACAAATCCAACGCTAGCAAACAGGATACACAATCAAACGATAAGACAAAACCCAAGATTAGATTTAAGAAAGCAAAAAAGATTTCCAAGTCAATCAAACGAATGGAATCTGAAATATCACAGATACAAACGCAAATGGCTAGAATTGGGAAAGACCTTACGACTGTACTCGATTTGATACAGACTAAACAGTTGGCATGAAGAGGAGGTTTTAGGTTAATTTCAATAGATACAATTACTGCTTTTTTTGATTAGAAATCTGGTAAATAAATGGTTTATTTCGTTTGATGCTAAATGCCATCAATGTTTCAACATAACAGAACACTGGTGAACTTTTGCTTACTAAATTCCAATATCGATATTATTCATGAAGATTTAATTCCTTCGGACGCCATATATTGAGAAGCTCACCCTTAGTTTGAGCTTTTACATCCTTCCAGGTTCTAATAGGTAGCCTTACATATGCGACGGTACATGTTTGCAGTGTAATCATCTTTCCTGTTAATACCTCCAATAATTGTTCTGAGTGCGGGTTATGTCCAACTAGCATTATTATGTCATATTGATCATTTTGAATTTGCAATACTTTCAGATATTCTGTATATCCTGATCCATACAATGAAGAGTCGACTGTAATCTCTCCATCATAACCACAGGCTCTGGCAACCTTCTCTGCAGTGGAGCAGGCCCTTACCGCTGGAGAGCTTATTATTAATTGTGGGATAAGGCCTTCCTTCAACAACTTTCTACCAATTCGTGGTGCATCCCGTTTACCGCGGCTGTTTAGAGGTCTATCATGATCTGATAGTTCTGCAGATTCCCAACTTGACTTTGCATGACGAAGTATTAATAATAACTTGATATTATTCTTCAAGGCTTCCTTGGTAATTAATCATCCTTTGGAAGTATAATTATTTTTACCCTATTTTTTGATCAATACTCTAGCAGCTCTAGAATTAATTTCAAAATTAATGTTTCCCGTTGGATAACGTTTCTTTCATCTATATGTTTTGTGTTTATTAGTAATCGCTCACAAGAGCTAATTTGTGTCATAATCATGTCTCTCAAGTTCTCGTAAAAGGGTTGATTTAAGTACTCAATACGATATGCCGACTGTTCTACTCTGCTCTCCCATTCTCTGGGTATTGCTTTCATTACGCTTATTTTTTCCAGCTCGGGAACTTTCATTTTTTGATTAACGCCTCAAGCAAAAATGTCCTGAACAAATCAGGTTCTATTTTTATTCTCAATGAAACTCTGCAATAATTATGGCTATGATTACAATCCTCCATTCTATCGCATTTACAACAAATCCATGAAACATATTCTTGGCAAATATTACA
>Ga0193740_1000515_pt1 | contig 10171 bp, 7 predicted proteins | sample L2s1metaG_FD_145072 | JGI IMG/M metagenome (GOLD analysis project Ga0193740, IMG submission 145072) | Soil microbial communities from a riparian zone of the East river system, Colorado, United States - L2s1 | ecosystem: Environmental > Terrestrial > Soil > Riparian zone | place: USA: East River... | reverse complement strand
CTTATCGTTGGAGGATTCGATGGCGTGTATGAGTTTTCAAAAGATTTCAGGAATGAAGGCATGAGCAGGTTTCACAATCCTGAATTTACGCAGATGGAATTATATGTTGCGTACAAAGATTACGAGTGGATGATGAACCTTGTTGAGGAGATGGTTGAGAAAATTGCGATCGATCTGCATGGAACAACAGAAGTACAGGTGGGAGAGCATGTCATTAACTTCAAGCGTCCATGGAAACGTTTCAGCATGTATGAAGCGATTCAGCATTACACACAAATAGACATCAGTGAGCTGGATGAGAAGGCCATTGCAGAAAAAGCCCGCTCGCTGGGAGTGCACATTGACAAGACCATGGCGCGCGGAAAAATGATCGATGAAATTTTCGGGGAGTTTGTTGAGCCGAAACTGATCCAGCCCACATTCATCACGGATTATCCTTTGGAGATGAGTCCGCTGGCAAAGAAACACAGGGAGAAAAAAGGACTTGTAGAGCGCTTTGAGGCTGTATGTAACGGAAAAGAAATCTGTAATGCGTTCAGCGAGCTGAATGATCCTATTGACCAGCGCAAACGTTTTGAAGAACAGCTTGAACTTGGAAAACGCGGCGACGAGGAAGCAATGATGCTTGATGAAGATTTTCTGCGCGCACTGGAAGTCGGTATGCCGCCAACTGCAGGTCTTGGTATTGGAATCGACAGGTTGTGCATGATCATGACAAATCAGAATTCCATCCAGGATGTTTTATTCTTTCCACAGATGCGGCCGGAGAATAAAGCCATTGTCGAGGAGCCGGAAATAAAATCATAATCCGACAGCTTTGTGAAAAAAGCGCCTGACTTTAAATCGCAAAGCGTAAGAATTACTTTACTACTGCTGATCCTTGTTTCAGCCGGCTTTTATTTCTTCAGGGACAGCATTACCTTATTTCCTTCTTTCATTCATGCCTGGACGCAAAGCGACCGGTATGCGCTTGCCCTGGGATTCATCGATAATGGTTTTGATTTCTTCCATCCAAAAACATTTAACCTGCTCACCGTAGATGGAATCACGCGCGTTGATTTTCCCATCCATGAATACATCGTGGCATTGCTGATGAAGGTCACAGGAATTCATCAACCGGTTGTTTTCCGTCTCTACACATTTATTTATGCTATCATTGGTCTTGTATTCCTCTTCCGCCTTTGCAGTTTATTCACGAAAGATTTCTCCAGGAATTTATTTGTGGTTTGCTTTCTTTTCCTGTGCCCCGTTTATCTTTATTACGCTGATGGATTCCTGCCAAGCATACCCTCGCTGTCGAATGCATTCATAGGATATTTTTTTTATTTCCGGTATAAAAAACTACAAGCTCCGAAAGACTTTGCCTGGTCTATTTTCTTTTTAACATTGGCCGCACTGGCGCGCCTGCCGTTTTTTATTTTTCTTTTTGCAGTGGCATGCCAGCAAGTCCGGAGATATTTTATAGCTAAAAATATTTCCAGGAAAGAATTTTCAGTGCTGGGAATTTCCTTTGCCGTTTTCGTTTTATACCAATGCTATAATTTATGGCTTGGAAATAAATATGGCACACAGTTCCTGATGAGTGTGCTGCCACCAACGAATATGCAGCAACTGAATGGCTGGATTTCAGAAGCCGTAACGAACTGGAAATTTGAATACTTTACCAGTGCACAGTATTTTATTCTGGGACTTTTATTGCTTCCTCTTTTAGTAAATATTTTCCGAAAAAAAATTTCAGGGGAATTTGCAAACACACTATTGCTGCAGGCTTTCATTTGTTTCATTGGAAGTACGTTGTACTTTTTCCTGATGCTAAAACAATTCCGTCATCATGATTATTACTTCATTGACACGTTCTATCTGCCTGTAGTATTAATCGTAATATATCTGGTAAGCTATACTTTCAAAAATAAAATCCTGGACAGCGTGCTGTGGGTTGGAATTGCATTTTTCATTTACCAATCCTTTGGTCAGGCGAAAGATGTGTTAGATAAACGCTATGAAACCAATCACTGGGACAGAGTAGAAATTACACGTAAAAATTTTCAAGGGTCAGGAAAATTCCTTGACAGTCTTGGGATTTCCAAAGATGCCAAAGTACTGGTGCTGGACGGTTATACCACCAACATCCCTCTGATGCTCATGAACAGGATGGGTTGGACGGTGAACTGGACTACAGAATTGAGGATCAGGGAAGGCTTATCAAAGCCATTCGATATTGTTGCCATTCAGAACTCATTTATTGCAAGCGACATTGCAAGGAATTATCCAGGGATCATTTCACAACTGACGAAGTTTGCTGACAACGGGCTGGTGAGTTTTTACCGGAAGGAGAAAACCAAACAAACGCGCGAGCAGTTTTTCGGAATTGACAGCACAACTGTATTGTACAGATCGACGACAAGTGATACTGTTACAATTGATGCGGCCTCGGAATATTACGATCTCCTTAATGACACTACTTCAAGATTTTTTTCAGGTATGCCGACCAAAATACTTGTAACGGGATATATTCAGAGTGTTGATGTTAAACCAAGACTGATTGCGGTAATGGACGATGCTGACAGCACATACTATTATTTTCTATACGATCTTAATAATTATGTAAAGCAGGAATCATGGCAGCCAATATTATTCCAGTTTGTAATACCGGCACGAAGTCGCCCTGCAGGCAGCGTAAAAGCCTACATGTGGAATGAGAAAAAAGTCTCGTATAAAATCAGGGACATGGAGGTTGTGGTATACCGGTGAACACACGGGACGTTGGAATAATTCACTGACAGGGCAACTCATTTACAAGGACTCCGTAAGAAGGGACTAAACCCTTGGCCATGTTCAGAAAAATTTTCTGCGTGCAGGTCTGCCTGCTGTTGTTTACTTCCGGTCAAACTGCATCCGGCGGAGGACGGGATTCGACAGGAATAATCCCACACCAAAAAATAATGATTATTCCGTACGAGTCACAAATGCACCTTTCAGATGCTGACCATGACATATCAATGTACTCTGACAAAACTCCAATGCAGGTAAGAACGATGCTGCGCAACGGCATCATTGAAAATCTAAATGCCAAACTGCAGGGGACCTTTCAGACGCATTCATTGCTCCAGGATCTCAGGCCCGAAGCAAGACAGGAGCTTGACAGGATCTATACAGGAATTGATTATTCATATGATACATCCTTTGCCATCCTCCATCCGAAGCCTGACAGCGCTGCGATGAAAGGAAAGTGGAATGAAAATAAGGCGCGTAAAAAGGAACTTGAAAAAAGAACGCTTAGCGGTGATGTAAGCTATATGAATTTAAGAATTGCAGATCCTGAACTTCTGAAATCATTAAACAGGAAATACGGGGCAGACCTTTTTATTTTTCTCACCCAGATTGAAATAAAAACAAATGCAAAAGATTGTTTCGATATACAGACGCAACTCTACGGCCGCGATATCAAAATTCATTATACGATCTACAACGTAGCAGGAGAACAGGTTTACGGCGATGTTGCCGTTGCCAGGTTTCCTTCAAACTCCAATGAGGTGGATGTTATCATTGACAAAAACTTTCCTGTCATCGGCGATATGATCAACAAAGCCATTACGCAAAACTAATTTTCATCTTTCCGGGAATAAATTTCCAATGGAATTTCCTCTTTATTGAATGCAAGCTTCCAGCCGGAGGAATCAGTAACTATTTCAGGGGTCGAAAATGCAACGATGTGTTGGACCTTTGACAGATCTGAACCTTCATTACTAAAATCCTGCTGCATTGTAAGTTGCCCGTAATACTTTGCACCAGACAAATACGCAAGCAAAGATGAACGTGTATAACAATCACGTTCGGCATTGGGCTCTTCGAAAGAAATAATATTCTCGCCGGGATGAATATTTTTTTTCATTTCATTTATCGCTTTGAAAAATTGAATGTCGGTGTGATACGTGTGCTTAAGTACCGGCACCGGGTGTGTAACTGCCTTAAATAAATTTGAAAAAAGAATCGGTTTATCTTCTGTAAATAAAATTTCCTTCACCGGTCGTTTAATAGCCAATGCTGCAAGTAAGAATCCTGCAGCAGGAATGACAATCCTTTGAAATTTTTTCCCGGAAAGTAATTCTTCGAGAAGCCTTGCTGAAATCAGCATCATCAGCAATATGCAGACCCATGTATAACGCGAATGCACAAGGATGAGCGAATACCCTCCGTAAACAAAAAGCAAGGAGATCGTTACTGAGAACACATAATCATCTGTCCAGAATTTTTTTCTCTTCCCCGTAAACATAATAATAATGAGAAGCAAGATAAAGATGAGTCCGGCCTGGTTCCTGAAATCAAAATAATAAATAGTCATGATGTTACGTGCAAGAACCTGCCTGTAAAGTTGCATGTCGGTCTTACTGGCGAGCGGATGAATTGGTGTGAATTTAACGGCATACCCGGGATCTTCCCATGCATTCACCGCTGTTGTATTCGCCGGCTTGTACAAGCCTCCTGAAAGAACAGGAAGTGTATTTTCTTTTCCCGGACCGGCTGCAACTTCTTTGCTGAGGTTGATATAAACGTTTTCACTGATTGTGAAATGTCCATATTTTACACTGATAAGATAAACCCATGTTGAAGAAATTAAAAAGAAAAAAATCAGTGCAAGAAAATAATTTTCCCTCAGGTGTTTTTTAAAAGCATATTCCTTTGTGACAAAATAATTTCTGAATAATAAAACGCTAAAATGTGCAAGGAAAAAACCGTAGCCAAAAGATTTGGAAAAATACAGAAGCACGCCGAGCACTCCGGCAATAACTCCAAAACGCCGGTAGTTGAAAAATTCTTTTTCAGAAACAACGCGGAGGTAAAAAAGTACCACTGAAAGAAAAAGCAAATCTGCTGTGAGGTTCAACAGGCTATAGCTGACAATAAACGGAACCGAAGCGAATACAATTATATATCGGAGTACCGTTGAACGAATCATGAACTGTACGAGCCTGACGAAATTATATAAGGCAAACCAACCGATCAGCAGTTGAAGGACTTTAAAAGCCAGGATATGATTTCCGATCCACAGGTAGAGAGAGGCAAGCATCCATGATATCATTGGGCTCCAATACCCGTTCACGGCTGAAGCGAAATCTCCGTTGGCATATTTTTCTGCAATCGTTAAATAAGAAATTGTATCAGGATTGTTGACGTAATAGCGGAGGTAGGGAAATACCAGCGATACTGTTACAGCATATAAAATTGTAACAGATAATAAAACGGATTCTCTCCTTATCCTTGCAGCAATTCTTTGCATGATTCGCAAATGTAGTTGAACTTCTACCAGTGGAACGTAACCTACATGCCGGTTTATCCCCATTAACATGGGCATCAAAAGCAATCGGGATAAACAATTAACTTCGCAGCAAAATATTTATTGATAATGAAGACAGCAACCCTTTCAGAAAAGGATTTTGGAGTTACAGAAGCGCTCAAGACACTGGGCATTTCCGAAGTAAACAATGGCGCATGCACCGGAGTAAACTGGATCAGTACAAATGGTGAAATGATTGAATCGTATTCGCCGGCCGATGGAATGCTGATAGGCAAGGTCAAACAGGCAACATCAGAAGATTATGATATGATCATCGGGAAAGCACAGGAGGCTTTTAAGACGTGGAGAATGATTCCAGCACCGAAACGTGGAGAAGTTGTGCGTCAGATCGGAGATGAACTGAGAAAATACAAAGAGCCACTTGGAAGGTTGGTGAGCTATGAGATGGGAAAAATATACCAGGAAGGTTTGGGAGAAGTACAGGAAATGATCGACATCTGTGATTTTGCAGTAGGGTTATCACGACAGTTGTATGGTTTGACCATGCATAGCGAACGTTCCCGCCACAGGATGTACGAGCAGTATCACCCGCTGGGAATTGTGGGAGTTATCAGTGCATTTAATTTTCCTGTTGCCGTGTGGAGCTGGAATGCAATGCTGGCACTCGTTTGCGGAGATACGGTTGTATGGAAACCTTCGAGCAAGGTAATGCTGTGTGCCATTGCAACGCATAATATCATCGCTGATGTACTTAAGAAAAACAATGTTCCGGAAGGCGTTGTAAACCTCGTGGCAGGAGGTTCAAAATATGTAGGAGATAATTTCCTGGCTGACCATCGTGTACCGCTGATCTCTGCAACAGGCAGCACGAGGGTTGGAAAGCGTGTTGGAAAAATTGTCGGTGAAAGACTTGGAAGAAGTCTGCTTGAACTAGGCGGCAACAATGCGATCATCATAAGCGAACATGCCGACATTGACCTTGCGCTGCGCGCTGTTCTTTTCGGAGCTGTCGGTACTGCCGGACAACGGTGTACATCAACACGCAGGCTGATTATCCATGAATCAGTTTATGAATCATTCAAAACCAAACTGCTGAACGCTTACAAGCATATCAGGATTGGTCATCCGCTTGATGAAAAGACACTTGTGGGGCCACTCATCGATGCCGATGCAGTGAAAGGATTCCAGGCGGCGCAGGAAAGAGTTATCAAGGAAGGCGGAAAAATTATTTATGGCGGAGAGTTAATGACGGGACAAGGTTATGAAAGCGGATGTTATGTGAAACCATGCATTGCCGAAGTATCAAAGAACCTGCAGATCGTCTGCGAAGAAACTTTTGCTCCGCTGCTTTACCTGATGAAATATAAAACCATTGATGAAGCAATAGCATTGCATAACGATGTGCCGCAGGGATTGTCGTCTGCAATTTTTTCGAAGAATGTTTTAGAAACAGAAAAATTCCTTTCGCATGAAGGAAGCGACTGCGGGATTGCAAACGTAAACATCGGTACCAGCGGTGCTGAAATAGGAGGCGCTTTCGGAGGAGAAAAAGAAACCGGCGGTGGCCGTGAAAGCGGAAGCGACAGCTGGAAAATTTATATGCGCAGGCAAACGAATACCATCAACTATTCAACTGAACTGCCGTTGGCGCAGGGGATACAGTTTGATGTGATATGATGCCGGCAGGCAGGTATCAGTAGCAAACTGCCAACCTTACTTATTGTTTCCCGTCTTTTTATTCTTCGGATCCAACTCAAACTCCAGCGACTTTTTCCATTCCTGTAATTCTTTGTTTTCCGGATCGATTTCCAGCGCTTTGTTAACGTAATCCAAAGTGAGTTTTAAATTTTTATCCACCTTCACAAAATATGCAGCGAGGTAACGGTACGCTTCGACAAGACCGCTTTTGTATTTGGCAGCCGCAGCAGTATCAGCACTAGCAACCTCAATGTATTTTTCATAATGCGGTTTTGCAAGACCCAGCGTCATGGTTGAATCAATAAATGAATTTGCTTTTGCGCGCCATAAGAATCCGCTTGCATATTTAGGCGAAAGCTCGTTCACTTTTGAGAAAGCAGTATCTGCACTCATGTAATTGGTGCTGAAGAAATAAGACCGTCCTAAATTAAAGTAGTCGGTGACAGTGGCTCCTTTTTTCATCTTGTCATAGCTCTTGTAAATTTCAGTTAACAAGTCGCAGCGGTTGCTGTCCATCAGGTAAGCTTTGCGAAGCATTTCAACACCAAGAGAATCTTTGTTATTGATAATATTGATCTTGCCGTAGTATTCGTAGTCTTCTTCGATCAGGTTCTCTTCAGGAACTTTTTCAAAAAGCTTTTGCACGGCTATCAATGCTTTTGCAGAATCTTTTATTTCATATAATGAATAGGCCGTAACCCGAAGCAGCCTTGGATTACTTGCATCGCAAGTATTATTCATCTGATTAATTTCCTGAATTGCACCAGCATAATCCTTGCTCAGGTAGAGGAATGAAGCATACCTGAAACGCGCATCACAATTGTTTTTCGAGAGCTCAAGGAATTTCCTGTATTCAGCTTTTGCATCCTCAAGTTTTCCGAGACGATAATAACATTCACCAAGCTCCCTGTGTGCAGGTGCAAAGGAGTCATCGATCTTAATCGCATTTTTAAATTCTTCCGCAGCGCCGTCAAAATTTTTGGAACGCTTGTAAAGCCGCCCCTTATTTACGATCGCTTTTACTGACTTGGGCTCAAGGTCCAACGCCTTGTTATAATATTCTGCTGCAAGCGTTCCGTTGTTTAATTCTGAATAAACATCCCCGTATAAAATTTTGATCTCTGCATTTTTCGGCTGAAGTGCAGAAGCTTTATCCAGATATCCTTTAGCTTTGTCGAGGTCTTTATTTTTAAAGTGGATCAAAGCGTCGGCAGCTTCAATTAATACCTGAACGTTTTTGGGACCAGCCTTAGCGACGGTTTCATCAAGCAGGATGTTCGCGGCCTTAACGTTGGCAACAGCTTTCTGGTAAAGTGCATCCGCTTCAGATGCCTTTGCTTTTATATTGTTCAGATGCGCTTCATCCTCCGCACTTTTTTGAGTCAGCTTGTCGAAGTTTGCTTTTACCTTCTGGTAGTCATCATTTGAAATATTGCTGTTGCGTTTCATTTCTGCTACGCTGTACATATTCAGCAGGTGTTTCACATGACCAATCTGCGGAAGAAAATTTGCGGGATCTGCCTTTGCACCCTGTTCAAACATGATCAATGCTGAATCTGCATTGTCACTCAGGAGATAATTTTCGCCGAAGTAATAATAATTGGTAGCGTTTGCAGGCTCCTTTGCAACGAGCTGGCGGAAAACATCAGTTGCTGCATCATACTGCTCGTTATCAGAAAGACGCATCGCTTCACTTAGCGTTTGCGCCTGCAGATTCACACACGCCAAAGTTGCAGCCAGAATTAAATATTTATGTTTTTTCATTTTCACTATTTATGATCTGTATACTGTTGACAAAGTTAAGTTTTCAGTTTGCTTGAATCAACCTCACCGGCATAGTTGCAGGCAACATACCCATCAACCTGATTATTCTTTGTCCCTGGTCCCCTGCTACAAACGCTGCAAAGCCGGTGCCAAGACCATTGCGCCCTTCGCGGCTGATCATGTAAACGTCGCGCGTAAGGGGATATTGATGTAATGCAATGTAAGCCTGGTATGGCTTGAAATATTCAGCCGCAAATTGTGATGTATCAGGAGGAGAAAGTTCTACAACTCTGATTTTACTGAGGAACTGATCTGTCATAGGATCGTCACGATCACTGATCCAGTTGACACTTATGACGCCTATTGCATTTTTGTTCTTGCTTACATAGTCGGCAACATCTGCATTTGAATTTGTCGCAAACCAGTTAACGGGTATTGAAGTCCTGTCGAGTTGAAAAGTTTCCTGGAGGTAACGCGCATTAGCAGAGCCGCTTTTATCAAAAACAATTACCAGGCTGTCAAGTGCCGACGCAGGATTTAATTGCTTCCACGATTTATATTTTCCGCTAATAATATTTTTTAACTGTTCGAACCTGATCAGTGAATCCGTATTTTCATTGTTGATCACGAGTGCCACTGCATCGATTGCCACCTTTGTAACCCGCGGAATAATTTTCCTTCCTCGAAAATATTCTTCTTCTGAAGGGTTCAGCTTGCGGGAAGAAATGATGAGCCGTATTGAATCGTTGCTGACAAGCTCCTTGAATGCTTCTCCCTCGGGAAGATACTTCACATGCACAGAAGCGTACTGGTAAATGCTATGAAATGTATCTGACTCTACTGAAATGAGTGGTTGGTAAGATTCGTCACAAACAATTGTTATCTCGCCTGAAGTTGGCGTATCGGAGAAGGTCGGTTTATCAGGGCCTGATTTACAAGCGGAGAAAAAAGGAAACAGGCCAGCCGTAAATAACCAGAACCTGTTAACGGCCAGCATTTGTTTGATCCGGACCCGTCCTGGTAAGGTAGGTTTTGTAAATTTTATATCCGCGGTACGAGGCATACAATAAAAGCACACCACCTATCATTTTAGTATTGAGTGCAGGCAATGATTCGAAATGTAAAACAAAAAGCAAAAGTACACCTAATACGGTATACAGAATAATCATGATAATATTAAACCATAGGTGAAATCTGCCTGCGAAATTCTTCTGGTCGGTCATTTCTGAATTACTTCAGCGTAAAGTTTACAGGCAGGTTGAATTGAACCTGTACGGCGCGACCATTCTGTTTTCCTGCTTTCCAATCAGGCATGGATTTCACAACGCGGATCGCTTCTTCATCACAACCACCGCCAATACCCCGGAGTACTTTTACATTGTTTATTTTTCCATCCTTGTCTACAACAAAGCT
>Ga0193740_1000514_pt1 | contig 10233 bp, 7 predicted proteins | sample L2s1metaG_FD_145072 | JGI IMG/M metagenome (GOLD analysis project Ga0193740, IMG submission 145072) | Soil microbial communities from a riparian zone of the East river system, Colorado, United States - L2s1 | ecosystem: Environmental > Terrestrial > Soil > Riparian zone | place: USA: East River... | reverse complement strand
TTGCAGTTCAAAATTTTCATAGCTGCAATTCGTAATGCCCTGTTCTTCAAATTTTTTTTCAAAATAGGTTTTGGAAAATGAATGTTTCAGCGTTTTGCCTATCAAACCGAAACGTCTCATCTGTTTAATTATTTTTAGTTTTTAGCCAGATGCCAACTGAACGAATCATTCGGTCAGGGAACTTACCATGATAATATTTTCATCGTTTCCAGTGTAGTGAATATTTTATCATGAATGTTTTATGCATTTTCTTTATTGAGAAATAAATGGAAAGTGTCTCCCCGCAATCCTATTCGCATGGATTCCAGGGGCAATACTTCGGTTGGAGCAATGTTGCCAAGATTGACATTGCATCCCAACAATTCAATAAAATAGAGCTGTTGTGCTTTTTGAGGTGCCTCCCAAATAATTTTTTCTCCCGGAATTTGAGTAAGAATCTCCTGTACCAAACCTTCCCTTACTTCCCCCGTTCCGCGGTAAATACCAACGTTACCTGCTTCCCTTGCTTCAGCAATCACATAAGTGGAACCTGCATTTAACTCTGCTCTCATTAACTCAATCCATTTATAAGGCGGAATAATGTGGGCAGCGTCTTTGCTTCCTACTTCGCTGAGTACTATTCCGTGTTTGGTAAGCTTTTCTATATAACCGCATTTTTCAGCGTGCGGAATGGTTACCGATCCGTCACTTACTTCCATATAGCTGATACCATAATTTTTACAGACCGATATATAATCATCAAACTGATTTCGTATCAGGAAGGCTTCGAACAGAGTTCCTCCGAAATAAACAGGAATATCATAGGAACGGTACACTTTCAATTTTTCCTCAAGATTTGGTGTAACATAAGAAGTTCCAAAGCCTAACTTAACAATATCAACATGAGGATGAGTTACACTCATGAAATTTTTTGCTTCTTCTACGCTCAGTCCTTTATCCATTACCATCGTGAGTCCTGACGCACGTGGCTTCTGGTTACGTTCAGGAATCTGTGAAAGATTAAAATTCATTCTTATGCAGTGGTTTAATTGCCCGCAAAAATAGGGAAGTAAAAAAATTATACTTGTGATTCTTATCCCTTAACGATTCTTTTTATACTGCGCAATCAAATCCACTACCAAAGGATTTTGCAATATGGAAGGGTTTAGTTGAACAAATTTCTTTAGCTGTTTAGGAGAAGAAGAAAGCGCTTTTTGTAAATACAGTAAAGCTTCCTTTGATTTATTCATTGCAAATAAGATGGCACTGAGATAATATAAAAAAACCGGCTTATCATTGGTATGACTTAAAGCAGCCATAGTTTGTTGTTTGGCTTCTGTATAAAATTCAGCAGAATACAGGCAACGTATCAAGGCTTCCCATCCTGTAATATTCCTGGGACGAACCCTAACTGCAGTAGATAAATATTGAACCGCTTCTTTTAATTCATTTTGTTGGAGCTTACACTCTCCCATCAGCAAATTGTATTCAGGCTGTAGACGCTGAATTTTTAAAGCCGATTCCAGTTGTTTTATGGCACTTGTCCATTGTCCCTCATTATAGTAAGTGCAGGCAATTTTGTAATGAAGCTTACTATCCTCGGGATTTAAGTGTAAGGCCTTTCGATAATGAAATCTTGCCTGTGCAAAATTTTTTAAGCGGTCATAACAGTGGCCTATTGCTTCATAAATCACTTCTTCAGGCTTCGATAGCTCTAAAACTTTTTCCAGGGCCTCAATAGCGTCCTTATACTTTCTCAGCCGTATGTAAGCATCACCTATATTGCGGTAGGCATAATCAAACTTTTCATCAATTACAAGTGCATATTGGTAAGCATCTATCGCCTTTTCATATAGTTTCAAACCCTGGTAAGCTGCGGCAAGATTAAACCAGGCTAACTCACTATAGGGATGTTCATCAATAATCTTTAAATGGAGACGAATACTTTCCTCGTTTCTACCCGTAAAATCAGTCCAGAAACAGATTTTATAAAGTGCTTCCTCGTTAGTAGAGTCTTCTTCAAGAATAATTTTGAGGCAATCAAAGACTTTATCAAACTCTTCATAATCGTCATACACATCTGCCAGTTCAAACAGAAGTTCTATTTTTTCATCACCTTCAAATGAATGTATTGCCTGTTCCAGAACTTCAACCGCTTTCTCCTGCATATCCATTGCCAGGTAGGCATCCGTTTTTAAAATAAAAAGATTAATGTCGGAAGAATCAAATAATTCAGCTCTTTCCAGCATCTGAAGAGCCTCTTTATACTTGCGTGTGGCCAATAATAAATCAGCCTTCCTGATAAGTAGGGCCCCGGAAAATGGATAATATTCTATAGCTATTTCAGCAGCTTCCAATGCCTTACCCAGGTCTTCCTGGTCATCATAATAGTCAATGATTTTTTCAAAAGCTTCCTCGTCAAAAAATATACTGGTAGTGCCGTTCCGAAGATTATTATACTGCTTAAGTAATTCGGTCATGCTTTCCCTATCGTGGTATGGATCCTTTTTCATTAAGCTTCAATTAATACAAATTACTTGTTTCTTGTAAAAAAATTCAATTCCATGTAACAATTTGTTGCTAGCCGCGTTAATAAAAGGATAAAGGATTTGACAAGAGGTTGAAAGAATGTTAATATTTATTCCTATATTTGTGCCAGAATGCGATTAACCGCCACTAAAATCAAACGTCTACTTAAAAGAAAATTAGTTACTGCTGTGCTTATAACAGCGTCAGTAGCTGCTTTTGCTACTTTGGGTGACGATGGCGGCAAAAAAGGGACAAAAATCACCAACACTGATACCAAGCTGAGTAATCTTTCCCTTAGAACTCATTACAATTATAAGAGCAACAATCTATTTAACCCTTCGAAATCGCAAAAGTTTATAATGTTAAACACTGTGGTTACTTATCAAAAGGGTAATGCCACTTACATACTTCCCTTAAAAAAGAAGGTTTTATTAGACAAGATTAAGATTAACCCTGCTCCGGTTAAATTTTAACCTCCCGCTTTACTTTCCGCATAAGTCATAACCCGGTAACCTGATTTCGGCAGATCAAATTTTGATGCCGGCACGGGACTGAAATTTATCTTAGAAACTGTATAGGTTGTTTTTTCTCCCTTCGCGTTCACTGTCTCGTACTCCATTGCCAAACCAGGCAAACTGCGGGTCTCATACTGAAAGTTTTTGTTTTCCGGTATAAGATCGGGGGTGTACCAAACCGTATATGTTGTTCCATCCTGCAACCTGGCCACAGCTTTTTTACATTTATAATCAAGTATCGTTTTTTCACCCTCTTCATAAGTAAAACTGATGCCGTCGTATTTTTTATTAGCATCTTTCCAGTCGTTTGGGGTTAAAGTGATCATATATTTCTGTTCGCCGATATCCTTCAAAATAACAATGCTGTTTTTGGCGCCGTCAAACACAGTAGTTAATGTACCCAATGGACTGACCATTTCCGTCCGGCTTTTGTCTCCTTTAATATAATTGACTACCGTCGTTCCATCTAAAAAATCAGCATTTTTTGGTTTATCAGAACCTGTAGTGATAACAACATCGTAGGAAATGGTTCCTTCAGTAAGCTTTTTTTGTGCATTTGCAGAAAAAGTAACAATCAAACAACAACATAAAGACCAAAACCTATTTTTCATAAAATTCATTTCGTATTGTAAGACGCACCAAATATCAGCATTAGTTGCGTAAACAAAAATCCCGTCTCTAAGACAGGATCCAAATGTTAATGTTTAACGACGGTTTTTATTGCGTGAATCCTGCATTTGCTTTTGTTGCTCCTGCATTTGTGCAATACGCTCCTGCCACTTGGATTGCTTCTTGGGCTTTTTCCTGTTGGCATTTATTTGAGCAATTAACTTATCATGGTTTATAATGTAGTGCTGGATAACAAATTGAAGTAACAATGTAATTACATTCGAAACAGTGTAATACCAGGTTAATCCCGATGGAAGCTTGTTAAAAATGAATAAAAGAATAATTGGGAAAAAATAAGGCATGTATTTCAAAACCGGGTTCCCCTGGTCCGGCGTACTGTTCATACTATAAAGCGAAATTAAAAAGCTGGTAAATGCAGCAGTGATTGTAAATAAACTCACATGATCGCCGTACAAAGGAATATTAAAAGGCAATGTTACAATGGCATCATACTGTGAAAGGTCTTTCGACCATAAAAAGCCCTGGCTACGTAATGCAACATTCGAATTAAAAAAGCTATACAAAGCAAAGAAAATAGGAATCTGCAAAAGACTTGGCAAACAACCTGCAAACTGGTTAACGCCTGCCTCCCTCATAAATTTCATTTGCTCCATGGCATATTGCTGCTGGTCGGGATATTTTGTTTTCAACTGTTCCAGTTCCGGCCTTAGTATTTTCATCTTGGCACTGGTAAGATAACCTGGATACATTAGTGGCGACGTAAGTAAACGAATGAACAAAGTCAACAAAAGAATTACAATTCCATAATTGGTTGTAATCTTTGATAAGAAATCAAAAACAGGAATTACAATCCACTTGTTGATATATTTTACGAAAGCCCACATCCCTCTTCCGAGGTCCACCATATCCTCCATATCAATGCCGTACTTCTTTAAAGTCTTATAATCAGTAGGGCCATAATAGATTGCCAATGGGATGGTGGCATTAGGACCAGCAACAGGCAACCTTAAATTGGCGATTGCAGAAACAATAGTTTTGTCGTCCGAATTTTCCACCCAATTAATACTTCCACCGGAAAAATTATTTTTTGCAATGAAGGTTGTTGTAAAAAACTGCTGTTTTACCGCAACCCAGTTCAATGACTTTTTAAATTCTTCATTGTCTGATCCGGCAGCAGAACTGTAATCAAAATCGCCATCTTCCCGGTAACCTATTTGCGATTGTTGCCTTTCGTAAGAAAGATCTTTTTGCTGTCTCACTGCCCGGTTTTGCCAGGTTATAAATAAAGTATTGTTCTGCAGTAATTGAGTAGCCCCATTAATGGAAAGATCGAAATCCACCATATAATCAGGTTTCACAGTGAATTTATGAGTCACAAGGCTTCCATCCTGACCCTGCAACTGGTAACTTATGATTTGGTTTTCTCCGTTTTTTGTAACCTGCCCACCCGAAAAAAATAATCCGCTAATGCTGTCCGTTTTACTCTTGTCAGCCAGAGTATAGTCAATCTTATCGAATTCGGATCCTGACAATTTCACATTCGCACTATCGGGTCCCTTGAACTTTTTTAATTCAACAAATTTTGGCTGGCCTCCTTTGTTGGAAAAAACAACTTTGATCAAATCATTTTCAACCGCAACCAATTGTTCAGTACCCTGTGTATTTTGGGAAAACCTTCCGCTACTATCAATGACAACTTTGTTGGAAGTATCAACTGCGGTAACAGGGATTTTCTTTTGCTGGTTTAAACTCGCAAGAGAATCTTTCACGCGGGCAACTGAATCATCAAAAGCTTTTTGCTTCTGTAAGGCCGATTGTTGCCTGTTTGTGTAGTAAAAAAATCCAAAAAATAAGGCGGCTAAAAGTGCAAAGCCGATAATGGTATTACGGTCAAAATTCATTTAAAGTCAAATTTGAATGCCTCAGTATTGAAAGGCGGCAAAGATAGTTAGCAGAGGGCAGTTCCGTGTAACGCTTTAACAGTTTCACAGAAATTAAGGCTTTAAAACGGAAAGGGGCCGAATTTTTCGGTGAATTAAATCATTTCGCTTTGTAATAATGGATTTTTGTTGGTGGTTTTTGCCTCGTTGAATTGTTTAGCAGCTGCTACAAAATGGACAAATAAAGGATGTGGCATTTCTACTGTACTTTTAAGTTCAGGGTGGTATTGGCAACCAATAAAAAATGGATGTTCCGGAATTTCCATAATTTCCACAAGGCCTGTTTCAGGATTTGTGCCACTTGCAATCATTCCATTATTTTCATACTGCTCAAGATATTTGTTATTGAACTCATACCTGTGCCTGTGACGTTCCGAGATAGATGTACTTCCGTAAATCTTATGTGCTAACGAACCTTCCTTAATATCGCAGGGATAGGAGCCCAACCTCATTGTTCCACCCTTTGTTGTAATCTTCTTTTGTGCTTCCATCATGTCAATAACCGGCTCAGAAGCATGAGAATCCATTTCCGACGACTTTGCATTTTGAATTCCCAGGATATTACGCCCATATTCAATTACCGCCATTTGCATCCCAAGGCAAATTCCAAAAAATGGTAGCCCTGTTTCCCTGGCACATTTCACTGCAGTAATTTTTCCTTCCACTCCCCTGTGACCAAAACCAGGAGCTACAAGCAACCCATCAAGGTTGGCTAGTTTTTCAGGAACGTTTTCCTCGGTAATAAACTCAGAATGAATGGGAACAACCTGCACCTTACACTCGTTCATTGCGCCGGCATGAACAAATGATTCTAATATTGACTTATATGCATCCTGTAGTTCTACATATTTGCCGATAAGTCCGATGGTAATTTTTGATTTGGGATATTTGAGTTTATCCAAAAATTCTTTCCATTTTATAAGCTCGGCCTCGTGATATTTTGTTATGTCAAGTTTCTTTAAAACAATTAAATCCAGTTTTTCATTCATCATCAGTAAAGGCACTTCGTAAATAGTGCTGGCATCAGGTGCTTCAATAACTGCTTCGGCTTTTACATTACAGAAAAGTGCAATTTTTCTTTTCAATTCGATGGTCAGAGGTTCCTCGGTTCGGCAAACAATCACATCAGGAAATACTCCGCTTTCGCTTAACATTTTTACTGAGTGCTGTGTTGGTTTTGTCTTTAACTCCTTTGCTGCCTTTAAATAGGGAATTAATGTAAGATGCACAACTAACAGGTCCTCGTCAGGCAATTCCCATTGCAGCTGGCGAATAGCTTCTATATAAGGCAGGGATTCAATATCACCAACAGTTCCGCCTATTTCGGAAATAATAATATCATATTGGTTGTTCTGACCAAGAAGTAACATCCTTCTTTTAATTTCATCTGTGATATGAGGAATCACCTGCACGGTTTTCCCTAAAAAAGCACCTTCTCTTTCACGATTGATGACAGTTTGATAAATACGACCGGTTGTAACGTTATTAGCCTGGGAAGTATAAATATTCAGAAAGCGTTCATAGTGGCCAAGATCAAGGTCGGTTTCTGCGCCATCTTCAGTTACATAACACTCCCCGTGCTCGTATGGATTCAAAGTGCCCGGATCGACATTGATATATGGATCAAACTTTTGAATGGTTACCCTCAATCCTCTTGCCTGCAATAATTTGGCAAGTGATGCTGCAATGATTCCCTTCCCCAAAGAAGAAGTAACTCCGCCAGTAACAAAAATATGCTTAGCCATTATAATGGTTGTTTTTTTAAAATTGTTCTTTTTGATTTTTTGGAGAAGGGCTAATTAATTCTTTTCATCACCTGTTGTGTCACTCACTTCAACGTTCAAGGCTCTATTCAGCTAACCCCATCTCAGTGACCGGCGGAATTGGTCGGAAAAATTCCAGAAGGTCATGCAAACCTACTGCAAATTTTTTGCTAAGAGGCGACGCCGAATTTTTTTTTAAGAAAATAACTATTTTCTTTAGGGATTATGAACACATTTTTCACATTGGCCATTTTCTCATGCTTTATCTGCAAAGCAAGATCACAAGCGCAGGGCCCTGAAATGATTGAAATCAATCCCGCTGCTATTACCTACAGTAAAAAATTATCGTTTGCCCATATTAATATCAATGATAGCCGCTATGACACGACAAAAATTGGCTATGCGCCTAAAGGAAATTCGCATAAAAAATTAACTGTTGAACCGGCCTTTTCTACTGGTATACAAAACAGCCTGAACACTTCACTTAGATCAAATTTTGACATGTCAAATGAAAATTCATTATTGATTGTCATAAAAAAATTCTGGATTAAAAATGCATTCTTAAAAAAACAAACGGAATACGGAAGTCAGTGCATCGTAAAACTCGAGCTTTATTTAAATAAAGATTCTGCCTATTTTCCTCTGATAAGAATTGACACAATATTTACTCATGATGATCCTCTAAAAACCAACGGATCTCAGTTGGTGATGTTGCCCTTCGAACAAAGCCTGATACAGCTTGAAAAAATCAATTTTGAAAAAGTGTTGAGCTCAAGAAAACTATGGTGGAAGGATATTGAGGAATTCAATGGAGTTCGATTTCGAAAACCCATTTATTCGGCAATCTTGCAAAAAGGTATGTATCTAACCTTCAAGGACTTTTTGGAGAATCGGCCTGACAACAGACCATTTGAAATAAATTTCGGAAAACTCACAGATCAACTTTATTTGACTGGGGAAGATGATAAGAAAGTCTTTACCGAGTTTTGGGCAGTTTATGATGGTAATAAATTATACATCAACAGCGGACTCAATTTTTATGAATTGGTAAGAACTGATAAAGGTTTTGAATTTTGGGGAAATGAAGAAGTAATCAGACATTCATCTCAGCCTACTTTCAGATCAGAGAGTAATTCCGCAGAATCGATAGCGAAGGGTATGGCAAATTATGGAATGGAAAAGGTGTTGAGCACAAAGAAAAATTCCCTAAAACCTTTTCAGGTTAATATGGAGAACGGCACCGTTTACTAAATCATTCCCAACGCTCCTTCTGATTCCAATTCTTTGGAAAGATGTTTTTCGATCGCAGTATCATATAATTCCTTCCAGTCATGAGTATTCCCCCAATTTTCACCATCAATGCTAATTGTTCCACCAGTTATAGTTCCCAAATAAGTATGTTCAATTCCCGAGCCACTCACCATTCTTAAAAAACTTTCCTGTTTCTCTTCCAATACCGAAACCACAACCCTGCTTTGAGATTCACCAAACCAAAATGCATCTTTCCTGAGTTTGTTATCGGTTGCTTTCACATCAAAACCCTTACCCCTGTTGAAACAACTTTCGATAAGCGTAATAAATAAGCCACCTTCACTAACATCGTGAACACTTTGTACAACCCGCTTCTCAATAAGCGCAGCCACCAACTGCTGTAATTCAAATTCCCTATCTAATTCAAATTCCGGCGGTGGTGAAAATTCAACACCACAAATTTTACTTAAGTATTGGGAAGAATTGATGTCATTTTTTGACTCGCCAATGAGAAAAATATGGTCACCCTCACTTTTAAAATCCAATGTCATCTTCTTCTTCACATCATCCACTAATCCCACCATACCTATTGTTGGCGTTGGATAGACCGGTCCATCCGGATTTTGATTATAGAAACTAACATTTCCTCCCGTTACCGGTGTATCAAATTTTCTGCACGCTTCTCCCATCCCTTTTACGGCATTAACAAACTGGTAATACACTTCGGGATCATATGGATTACCAAAATTCAAACAGTTGGTGACGCCTAACGGCTTACCTCCACTGCAAATAATATTTCTTGCAGCTTCTGCAACTGCAATCATTGCACCCTTATAAGGATCGGCAAAAACATAACGGCTATTGCAATCGACAGTTATTGCTAATGCTTTTCCTGTTTCTCTAACTAACACAATGGCCGCATCAGCCGGTGTATTGGTAGAAGCATTAGCCGTACCTACCATGCTATCATATTGTGTTGTGATCCATTTTTTTGAAGCAATGGACGGAATCTGAATAATTTCTTCCGCGATGCTTTTTAAATTCTTTGGCTCGGGCAGGCGATTAATATCAAATTGTTTGATTCGATCAAAATATTCAGGCTCTCTAAATTCTCTTTCATATTGTGGTGCGCCGCCACCCAGTACTAATTCGTGTGCAGGTATCTGTGCTTCTAAATTTCCCTCAATATAAAAACTCAAAAGTCCATCATCGGTTATTTCACCAATGACAGCACTTTCAAGATCCCATTTTTCAAACACCTTCTTTACCACATTTTCTTTTCCTTTTTCCACTACCAGTAACATTCTTTCCTGGCTTTCACTTAACAAAAGTTCCCAGGCCTTCATGTTCTGCTGGCGTGTTGGAACTTTTTCCAGGTCAATATGCATCCCAACTCCCCCCTTGGCGCTCATTTCAGCGGTAGAACAAATAATTCCGGCCGCTCCCATGTCCTGCATGCCCACAACCGCGCCGGTTTCAATTACCTCTAAACAAGCTTCTAATAATTTTTTTTCCTGGAAGGGATCACCTACCTGCACGGCCGGAAGTTCTTCAGTACTTTCCGCGGTAATATCAGCTGACGCAAACGAAGCTCCTCCAATACCATCTTTGCCGGTAGCACTACCC
>Ga0193740_1000513_pt1 | contig 10242 bp, 13 predicted proteins | sample L2s1metaG_FD_145072 | JGI IMG/M metagenome (GOLD analysis project Ga0193740, IMG submission 145072) | Soil microbial communities from a riparian zone of the East river system, Colorado, United States - L2s1 | ecosystem: Environmental > Terrestrial > Soil > Riparian zone | place: USA: East River... | reverse complement strand
CGAGTATACCGTGACGATCATCTCCGCCAAATGTTGCTTTTACATCCATCCATGCCCGATAAATTTTACCAGCTGTTGTAGTTTCGTCAGTAACATCTTTATCACTAATGCTTATTAATCTGCGCAAATCACTTGCAAATTGACGACTTTGTTGCGCCAATTGCGTGAACAATGATTGCAGATCCTGATCGTCGGTCTGGGTTGCTGCTTTTGAATAGCCGGTAACCCTGTCGTTGTTGATCCTTATAAGATCTCTTAAAGTTTCTGAATTTTCCATGTTGTTTAATTTTTAAGTCAAGTAATTTTTTTAAGCAATGAACGAGGAATTATTTCCTCATTCATTGCCCGGGTACTTTATATTATTTTTATTTTTCCATAGGTTATGATTTGCTACTAATAATGTTTCAATTCTTTTTATAGATTAGAAATGAACCGAAACACTAATTATAAGAAGAAAAAAACATACCACGTTTTCTAACAATGTTGAAATAATTAATGCCCTCCTTGTACCATTGGTATCACATTTGATTTTATAGGTTATAAAAAGTAACAAATGGAAAATGACTATAAACTCATGTTTATAAAAAATAAACTAGAGCAAATAAAAAGTGCAGTGATGTATCCAACAAACGGTAACGTCGTAAGATTACCAAATGATATTATTGAGTTTGAGAGTGTGGATGATGATGGCTTACTATGGTTCAGTGCTAATGCGCCAAGGAATTGGGAAAAAGCCTACGAGCTTCATTTTCCGACAAAACTTATTTTTTACAGGAAAGGTTGTGAGTATTATGTAGAGATCACAGGCACTGCTGTTGTTGTAAATAAGCAAGATGTAATGTTCGGTACAAATAATATATATGGTGGAAAATTACTTCTGAAAATGGTTCCCTATTATATTGAATATACTGAAACTGGAAGACGGGAAGCCGGCTTTAAAAAATTGAAAGCACAAATGTATGATGTGTTCATGAATACTTTAGGACTAAGCAGGGCCAGTCAACCTCGTTTAACCGAGCTGCATTAATCATTGCAATATTTTAAATATATACGGTATGGCCAAGTACTCCAAAAAAGCAGGTGAAAAAGTAGAACAGGCAATGAAAGAAATGAAAAAAGGGAAACTTCGCAGTGGCAGAAGTGGAAGACCGTGAAGAAGGGGCAAAAGTTCCCTACAAAAGATCCACAAAGAAAAAGACAACCAGTAAGAAAATGACTACCTGAGAAGTTTAAGCTCATACTATCTCAATGTTATAATGAAATATTCCCGGTAACAATGAATTCAAATTCATTGAGCATGGTTATGCTTCTTTCTCCTATAATACCCTAATTTGCTTTAAGAAAACCCACAAAAGACATCCTGCTTAGAGAATACTTCCAACTATATTCATTCTAATGCGTGAACATAGTTGTACAAACATATATCGATGCCTTTAAGAAGAAAAATAAAAGCTGGTTATATTATAGCCTTTGTGTTATTGATCATCTCCTATTTTTTTATTTTTCAATCCACCTGGACCGTACAGAAAGAATATGATTGGGTGACAAATAGCTATAAAGCTGAAAACAAAATTGCGGCGTTAAGAAACTCAATAGTCGAAGTTGAAACCAATGTACGTGGTTATTATATTACAAAAGATCAATCCTTATTAAGAACTCATCGTGAAAACCAGGAAAACATTTCTACTATTTATAATGAGCTAAAAACATTAGAAGCTAAAAACCCAAATCAACTCGCAAAACTTGATACCATAAAACAGTTGATCGATCTCCGGCTTTCATTAATGAAAACGAATATCGCTGCTTTTCAACAGGCGGGGGAACAAACAACACCTTTCGTTGAATCCAACAGGCGAAGAGGCCAAGCAATTTTAGATAGTATCGAGATACACACCCAACATTTTATTTCTAATGAAGAAAAATTAATCACGGAGAGAAAAAATAACCTCACCGGTTCATTTAAAACCACACAAATTATCATTTTCATATCCCTTCTGACTTCTATAATTGCCATATTATATTCCCTGTTTACCTATATTAAAGAAAGTGCTGCCCGGGATAAGTCGACTAAAAAAAATATTCAATATCAAAAAGAACTGGAAGTAAATATTGATGAACTGAAAAGTATGGAGGCCAAACTAAGAGAATTAAAAAGCATGGAAAAATTTACTGCAACTGGCCGTGTAGCAAGGACGATAGCTCATGAAGTAAGAAACCCTTTGACTAATATTTCATTAGCAGCCGAGCAGTTACAGGAACTAACCATACAGAATAATGAATCTTCTATGCTGTTGGATATGATAAGCAGGAATAGTATTCGTATCAATCAACTTGTTTCTGACCTGCTAAACGCAACCAAAATTATTGAACTGAATATCCGGCAAGTAAGTATTAATAAAATACTCGAGGAAACTCTTGAAATGGCCGCCGACCGGCTTGATCTAAACCGCGTAAAAGTGGAAAAGAATTATGCGACTGATATTTGCGATGTATTGGTTGATGAAGAAAAACTAAAAATCGCTTTTTTAAACATCATCGTAAATGCTATTGAAGCAATGGAAAAAAACAAAGGCATTCTTTCTTTAAGAACTAAAAATAGCGGTGATTCTTGCATAATCGAAATAGAAGATAATGGAAACGGGATGGATGACGATACTTTGCAAAAGTTGTTTGAACCTTATTTTACAAGCAAACCCAATGGAAATGGGTTAGGACTCACAAATTGCCAGAATATTATTTTAAGCCACCGTGGTAGTATAACAGTTAAAAGCACATTAAGGAAAGGAACTTCTTTTGTTGTAAGACTGAAAAATGATTGAGTAAGTGTAGATTTTTTTCCCACTCTAGGCCGATGTTTGAACAATGGATTTAAGAATTCCATCTTTTGAAAAAGGTTTTGAAATAAAATGGTCAGCACCATCCTTTGAAGCCTTTTTCCTTTCTTCATAAGAATCATGCGCCGTGATCATAATTACATGGATAAAGGGGAATTTTTCTTTCCAGCGCTTTATCTGGTTTATTCCAAGTCCGTCCGGTAAATGGTTGTCAAGAAAAACATAATAAAAGTTATCAGGAGATTGAAGCATTCTATCAGCTTCCGCAAGACTACCAGCAAACGCTGTCTGTATATTCCTTTGCTTCAATATGTTGCTTAACAGGTAGCAAATATCTGTCTCATCATCAACTATCAAAGCTCTTTTTCTTTTAGGGTCGTTTAGCTCTTTAGTTTCTAAGTCGGGATTTGTACTTTCATTTTTTCTTTTCACAATGTCTTTTCCTTTTCACGATATAAAAAAAGGCAATTTTACTGCCAAATACCTTGGGATGAAAATGATTTAGTAATTTAGTAAGAATAGATTTGGCATGATTTCAGTTAAAATAGTGAGGTAATTATTTCCCAACTTTAAACTCCCTTCAAAATGGCAAAAAGAGCACTCATTATCGATGATGACATCGACCTATGCTTACTGCTTAGTCGTTTTTTAAATAAAAATGGATTTGAAACCAGCTCTGCCCATTCAGGCGCAAAAGGTATTGCATTATACGATCCGGCAAATTTTGATGTAGTAATATGTGATTACCGGCTTGATGACATGGATGGTATTAAACTTATCAAAGGGCTTAAGGCAAAAGATCCTCATGTTCGAATCTTAGTTATAACTGGCTATTCGGATATAAAAACTGCAGTTGAAGTAATTAAGTTGGGCGCTTTCGATTATATCACAAAGCCTCTCATTCCTGACGAGGTGCTTTCTATTTTAAATAATTTATCGAACAAAAGTGAAGATAAAACTGTTGCTGCGGGCCAGCCTACTGAACCGGCAACAAGTTCAAAAAGAAAGACAAATGTAGATTTTTACAAAGGCAAATCCCCTGCATCGGTTTTTTTGCATGAACAGGCTAATATAGTTGCAGGCACTAATTATAGTGTTCTTCTTTATGGTGAAAGCGGAACGGGAAAAGAGGTAATTGCAAGTTTGATCCATAATCTTAGTGAACGTAGTCACAAGCCATTTGTGGCGCTTGATTGCGGAACGCTTTCCAGGGAATTGGCTGGCAGCGAACTTTTTGGTCACGTGAAAGGCTCATTCACAGGCGCGATTCAGGATAAAGAAGGTCATTTTGAATTGGCAGAAGGTGGTACATTATTTTTAGATGAAGTGGGTAATTTATCTGCTGGTGTCCAGGCCGCTTTACTCAGGGTGATACAAGAGAGAAAATTTAAACGTGTCGGTGGCAATAAAGAGACCCCAACTGATGTACGCATCATAGTAGCTTCAAATGAAAATCTGAATGACGCATACAGGAAAGGGAAATTCAGGGAAGACCTTTATCATCGTTTAAACGAGTTTTCAATACATCTTCCTCCACTTCGTGAAAGACGTGAAGACATTATTCCATTATCAGAATTTTTCCTTGAAAGATCAAATGAAGAAACAAGGAAAAATATCAGTGGGTTTAATGAGGATGTGCTGAATATATTCCTGGAATATTCATGGCCGGGTAACCTGAGAGAATTCAGAAATGTTGTACGCCGTGCGGTATTACTTACACCTTCTGATGCAAAAATTGCTATTTCATCTTTGCCACAGGAAATTGTTCATCATGTACCTTCACACCATACTCCGGCTTCACCATTTGAACAACCTATGCATCATCAATTTGAAGGATTGGCACATCCTGAAAACTTCCCAAATAAAGATCTGTTGAAAGGTGCAGCGAGCAGGGCAGAATTTTATACCATCATGTCCGTGATGCAACAAGTAAATTTCAATAAGAAAAAAGCTGCTGAGTTATTAAAGATAGATCGCAAAACTCTTTACAATAAATTGAAAAGCTTCCAAGCAACTCAGCAACAATAAAAGTTGAATAGATTATTATCGAGGAAAAAAATACACAATAACCTTGTGTATTTTTTTTATTGCTGATCCAAAATATTCTCTCAATTCCATTTTAAACGTAGTATTCCTAAGGCATAGTGTTTGTGAAAAAATTAATGATATCCCATTCATTAATTTTTAAAAAATCAGGTTATGACAACACGTAGAAATTCAAGCTGGGGATTCGGAACAATGGATTCCGATGAGCGTCGACGCAGTGATCTCGGAAGTCGTCAATCACAAGGTCGAAGTCAAAATAGAGATGAGTATGAAAGCGATTATGAAGATTATTCAGATGAGGACAATGATGAAGACCAGGGAAATCGTTACAGGAGTTCCAGTCGTAACCAATATGACTGGGATGAAGATGATGATTTTGATAATTACCGCCAGGGAAGAAGTGGACGAAATAGGCGTTCAGGAATGAATTACCAGGATGACTATGATGATTCAGGAAATTGGGGAAGTGGTCAAGGAAGAAATCAAGGCAGAGCTTATGGCTATGATGATGATTACAATGATCGTAATTCCGGAAACTCCTTTTCGAGAAGAGGGTTTGGCAGTATGAGTAGACAAATGGGAGCCGGATATGGTGGAAATTCCGATTATGGTAATGAAGACCATGATCAATATTCAAGAGGACAAAACAGTGGAAGAAGTAATCGTATCAGCATGGGATCCGGAGATCATGATTACCGTGGCCGCAATCAATCTTCAAGAAACCAATATGGTAACGAGAGTTATAACAGCAGTTGGGGAATTGGTAGCGGCAATTGGGGAACCGGTAGTAATGAAGGTCGTGGTATCAACCGTGGATATTCTGAAGATCAGTATTTAGGCAGAGGCCAAAACCGGTCAAGAGGTTACGATGACGATTATGATGGTTCGGGAAGAAACAGTAGAAGCAGTAATAGTGGTGGCTCCCGCAAAAGGGGAAGTTCAAGTTCATCAGGCAGGCGTAGCGGACGCAGTAATAATTGGTAATTAATTTTCGAAAGACACATTCTTAAAACAATAAGAGTATGAAAAATCAGAAAACCAGTACTGATACAAATGGCAGTACAAATGGTACAAAGGACGCTAGCCATAAGACTAATAAAACTTCCTTATTGGAAAAGTTCTTTGTAGACCAGTTAAAAGATATTTATTATGCAGAACAGCAATTGACAAAAGCAATACCGGAAATGCAAAAAGCGGCAACAAGTGAGGAACTGGAAGATGCATTTGATGAGCATTTGAGACAAACAGAACGTCATGTAAAAAGATTGGAAAAAGTATTTCAGCTTATCGATCAAAAACCAGAAGGAAAAAAATGCGAAGCAATAGAAGGATTGATTAAAGAAGCAAAATCAATAATCAGCGAAACAAAAGAAGGAAGTATGACACGAGATGCAGCTTTAATAATTGCTGCACAAAAAATAGAGCATTATGAAATTGCGACTTATGGAGGATTAGTACAGCTTGCTATTACTATGGATCTCCATCGTGCTGCTGAATTGCTGGATAAAACTTTACAGGAAGAAGAGGATACAGATAGAAATCTCACCGAGATCGCAGAAACATCCATTAATGTAAAAGCGGAAAATGAAGGTGCTTATTCCTGGCAACAGGAAAAAAATTTGATGGATGCGTAAATATGTTTTTTGTAACAATAGCGGAATATTGCAGCACTGAAAAACCCGGTTATATAACCGGGTTTTATTTTCCAATAAATTTTCAACGATTTTTAAGCATTACCAGGAGTATCGTTCCCTGATTCTTTAATTATGTTTCTAACACTTTTCTTAACATCTAAGTCCATTTAAGATCTCCACTTAATCTTTCTGTCGTGCACCCCTGCAAGATCTTTTTACTGAAATAAAAACAAGTATTCCTGCAATATTTATCATTTGACAGATCGGTTTTTACATTAAAGGTTGTTTGAAATCCGCGGTGATTTTTCTTCAACAGGGGGCCCATCATTATATTCTTCAGGGTTACCATTCGGAATTTCTTCCGGATTTATATCTTCTCTTCCCTGGGGCCGGTTACCACGTTTCCTTTTTAATTTTTCATCTGGTATATCTGGTTGATGCTGGGCAGCAGAAGGATATGTATTCGGTTCCTGTTCAGGTTCTTTGTTAATTGATTTATCTGGTGGCGGGTTTTTTTTATTTCCCCTTCCCATAATTTTATTTTAAAGAATTAAATAATCCCTGAATTTACCAATATCTTTTTTGGATTGCCTTTGCCGAATCAAGATGCATTTTTAAAGCTGGTAATGTTTTATCAGCAAAATTTTTAACATCAATATCCGATGCATTTGATCTTGTATCCTCAAATAAAGAGATCCCATCGTTATGAGCTTTTACCATCATTGATATATAATCCTTATCGAAAGCTTTGCCAGTCATTTTTTCCATGTCTGTATACATCTTTTGTTTATCATCAGATATAACTGCAGGCAATGCCACGTTTCGCTGATCGGCAAGATTTTTTACTTGCTGATTTACCGCACTATGATCCCTTTCCAGCATAGCTGCAAAATTTTTCACAGCATCTATGGTAGCTTTTTGCTGTGCAAGCTTAGCTAATTGTATTTCGGCCATCCCAGCGTTAGTAACTTTTTTAAGAAATTCAGAACTTTTTTCGTCAGTTACAACACTATTCGTTGTTGTGACATTTGCGTCAGTAGCAGTGTTTGTACTGGTACTTGTATTAGTAGTACTTTCAGTAGTATCTTTCGTGTCATTACAAGCTAATAACATAAAACAAAAAGCTGGCAGCAAGGCAAAAATCTTTTTCATACAAAAAATATTTGATTAAAAATTTATTTCGCTATTGGTGTATCGGAAATCGTGCCATCACTGCACAAAAAATAAAATCATTTTTGCACATAATTTGTTACTGGCATGATTTTTTAATGCTTATTACGTAAGTTTCTTTGGGGTGTTTGATTAAAAATTAAATCGGAAACGATTTTTTACTCTGAGATAATACCCATCGAACCTGAACCAGGTAATGCTGGCGCAGGGAACAGAAACTTTAAAAGAGAGTTTCGGCTTCGCCGAAGCTCTTTTTTTTGTACGTATTTTAAAATCTATGACTAAAATAAATTGGGGAATTGGATGTTCAGGGTTTCATTATAAAAAGTGGAAGGGAATTTTTTACCCCGAATCACTTCCCCAAAAAGAATGGTTTAAGTTTTATACTCACGAATTTAATACCCTTGAGTTAAATGTTACTTTCTATCGCTTTGCGGTTTTAAAATCATGGAAGCCTGGTATAATACAGCCCCTGATAATTTTAGTTTTGCTGTAAAGGTTCCCCGTCTCATCACTCATTATAAAAAATTTTCAGATTGTTCCGGCCTTATCGATGATTTTTATACATTGATCACAAAAAGTTTAAAAGAAAAATTGGGACCTGTTCTTTTTTAATTACCACCCAAATACGTTTATACAAATGAACGGCTGGACCTGATCGTAAAAAGCATGTACAAAGAATTCCAAAATGTAATTCAATTCAGAGATACTAGTTGGTGGACAGATAATGTATTTAAAAGTTCGAAAAAAGAAAAACTAATTTTTAGTGTAATAGATTATCCCGGTTCCAAATGATACGATCATAACAAACCAGATCGTCTACTATCGTTTTCATGGAAGACCTCGACTATATTATTCAGCTTACAAAAAAAGGATCTCAAAATAATTGCAGATTCGATACTTGCAAATAAAAAGACAACTAAGGCATATATTTTCTTTAATAATACGGCCACGCAAGCAGCAATTAGAAATGCCAATTGGCTAAAGAAATATATAAGCGATCAATAAATGACTAATTATATCTTACCTGGCATCCACTACAAAAGAAGGTTCGTCTTTTGGTTTTCCCGCAATATTTTTTAATGATAGGCAGATTGCACCTTAAGCAAGTTTTTTTTGCATGAGCCAGCCAGTGTTTTTTCAAGCTAAACTCCTTTTTCCATTTTAAAAAATCAAAACTATAATTTCGAGCCTCTTTTATAACTGCAGAAAGCTTTGATGCAGGAATAGCCTCAATAAGGTTTTCGGGATGAAGTTTTATACGGTATAAAACTTCATTTTTAATAATGTTGCCAACGCCGGAAAAAATTTGCTGATCAAGTAATGCATCACAGATCAAAGTATTTGGAATTACTTTCAATTTTTTTCTTGCTTTTAAAGGATCCCACTCATCACTTAACACATCAGCTTGCCAGTCATAGAGATCTTCATCATGTGGCGGAAGTAATCTTACCGAACAATTATAAAAATAAACAACATGATCACCAACTCTAAGACCAAGCCGTAAGCTTCGGGCAGGTTTTTTATTTTCATCTATGCTGTATGAGCCAAACATCAATAAATGGATCCTGATCACTTCTTCTGTTGTGTATATTAATAGCTGTTTCCCCCAACATCGTATGTCATTTATTTTTTTACCCGTCAACAGGTGCACCTCAATTTTGGCGTTCCCAAATGCTTCTATTATTTTTTTTCTTTTAAGAACCGGGGTGATCAGTTCTTTTAATATAAAAATAGAAGGTCCTTCCGGCATTGGTGACGGTATTAATACAATAAATTCATTTTACTTATGTACTGCTGCTTTTTTTTCTGCTGCTGGTTCCTTTTTTCCTTGGCACTTTTGCGCCAGCCTTACGAGCTTCGGAAAGACCAATTGCTATAGCTTGTTTACGACTTGTAACTTTTTTTCCACTTTCGCTTTTCAATGTTCCCCTTTTCTTTTCACGCATTACTTTTTCAACTTTTTCTCCGGCCTTTTTTGAATACTTTGCCATAAAATAAAATTTATATTTTTAAAATATGATGGCTTGTAAATGGATAGGTTTTTATGGTATGAACATATTTTAAAAAGAGGAGTTAGTCATAGACATAGATTCCGTCCTTGGTTCATTGCTCCTTTCATCTTCCTCCTCTGCCTGAAAATTTATATATGATTCAGCTATATCGGTTAGCTGGCGATCTGTTTCCTCTTCCTCTTGTAATGTCTTATCAAGTAATGATGCCACCCTGTTTTTTCCAAGTGTTAATGCAAGCTGAACCAAGCCACCATAAGTTGCGATTTCGTAATGCTCTATTTTTTGTGCCCCAATAATAAGAGCAGCATCCCTTGTCATGCTTCCTTCTTTGGTTCCATTAATGATCGTTTTTCCTTCCCTGATCAGGCCATCCATGGCTTCGCATTTTTTACCTTCTGGTTTTTCATCAATTAATTGAAATACCTTTTCTAATCTTTTTACCTGTCGTTCGGTCTGTTTATGATGATGGTCAAAAGCATCTTCCAATTCTTCAGTTGTGGAAGCTGATTTCATTTCGTTCAATGCCTTTAAGAGTTGTTGTTC
>Ga0193740_1000512_pt1 | contig 10254 bp, 10 predicted proteins | sample L2s1metaG_FD_145072 | JGI IMG/M metagenome (GOLD analysis project Ga0193740, IMG submission 145072) | Soil microbial communities from a riparian zone of the East river system, Colorado, United States - L2s1 | ecosystem: Environmental > Terrestrial > Soil > Riparian zone | place: USA: East River... | reverse complement strand
CCCGATGCTCCTCGTCCTTATAAAGTTTGGGGTTATCCTGTTGTGCCCGCTATAGTAATTATTATTGCTGCCGGTTTGTTTGTTAATACAATTGCTACAAAACCAAGAGAGGCGGGAATTGGTTTGATCTTAATGCTTAGCGGTGTGCCGATGTGGTATTGGTTTAATAGGAAGAATTCAAAAGTCAGAAGTTAAAAGCAAAAACAAGAGTTAGATAGTTAGAGGATTCAGCGTTTTTTTTTATTTTTTGAATTTTTACTTTTGACTTTATACTTTAAAATCGATAGCCTGCTGCAAGACCAGGAATAATTCTTCCGCCTTGGTCCTGGTCTCTTGTGTTATATTCTTTGGTAACTTTTATTTGATAACCATAGGCAATTGACGGGGTAGTAAAAAAATGATCGCCAAATAAAAAATGATAACCCGCTTCGCCAATAGGAGTAAACATCAAACTACCCAGGTTAGTTTTTCCCTCAAAATTTTCAAAGGCAAATAACACCCTTAAACCTATAAATGGGTTACTGCCACTGGTATTGCTTCCAAAGCTATTTCTGAAACCAGCCCACATTCCATAGCCTTTAAAGCCACCATAAGAATCCCTTGCTGAAAAATGGTACGTTATACCGAAACTGAAACTGGTTTTGTTATTAAAATTTTCATAACGAAGCCCCGCAATATTGCTTTTATATCCTTTGCCAATCGGCATCATATACTCAGCGCCTAATTCCCAGGGCTTTTGGGCTGCAGAGGTTAAGGTTAGTGAGGAGGTCAAGAGGAATAGAAACAGGTTTTTCATGATTGTAAAACGTTTCTATTGTCAAATTATTTTCTATTTATGCACTAATGTGCACTGATAGTTTCTACTTCCGGGATACCAGATAAATGTAACTCTATATGCTTATGTTTTGCTTTTGTTTTGAACTCATTGATTATTTCCGATACATCATAATCAATGTAAACGCTATGAGCTCCTTCTATATGCACGACTGAATAGTTCGGAATTTTTTCTAATTGATCTTTGATCCTTTTTTTATTGATAAAACTGACGTTGATCGCCAGGTTAAAATAATAATGCGTGATATGTCCTTCTGTTTTTGTTTCCAGCGTATAACCTGCTTTGTATGTATTCTTAAAAATAAAATAGCAGGAGTATGCAATGCCGATACCAACGCCGACAAGCAGATCGGTGAATAACATAGCAACAATGGTCACTATGAATGGCATAAACTGTTCTCTTCCTAATTTATAAACAGCAACGATCATTCGTGGCTTTGCAAGATTATAACCTGTGCGGATCAGAATAACAGCCAACACACAATGTTCAGCATGGATGCAGCGAAAAATACTAGCACCAGTAACCAGATACCGTGAAAGATGGCAGAAAGCTTTGTTCTTGCATCAGCTTCAGCATTTGCAGAACTTCTAACTATAACAGCTGTTATTGGCAAACCACCAAGAATTCCGCTAAGGAAATTGCCGGTTCCCTGCGCAACCAATTCACGGTTTTGCGGCGTGATCCGGTTATAAAGATCAATTTTGTCAATGGCTTCAACGCTTAGCAAGGTTTCAAGTGTGGCCACAATACAAATAATCACTGCATTCTTTATAATATCAGTATTGCCGAAAATAGAACGGTAGTCAGGAAGTTTTATATCGGAAAATAAATTCGATGGAAGATTGACAAATTGTTGTGGTTTTAATGCCAATGATGGAATAAATTGTTGAAATAAAAATGCCAGCAACGTTCCGAATACTACAACAAGAAATGAGGTAGGAATAAATGGAACCCTCTTTGCCATTGTTTTCTTCCATGCTATCAATAAAGCAAGCGAAGCAATGGCAATTACAATAGCGCCTTTCGAAGAATGATAATAAATATTCTTTGCATGACTGAATGCATTTTTTAATGTAATGATATTAAACAATTCTTTTGTCCAGAATGAAGCTTCATCATAACCAAGCATCAAAGGAATTTGTTTTGCAATAAGGATGATGCCAATACCCGCCAGCATTCCTTTAATGACTGCTGAAGGAATAAAATGTGTAAAGCCACCGAGTTTAAAAACACCTAACAATAGTTGAATAACGCCGGCAACTGCCACCGAAAGAAAAAATATCTGAAGACTGCCAAGTTCTGTGATAGCCCCGGCAGAAATAGCTGTAAGGCCAGCAGCCGGCCCGCTGACGCTCAAATGTGATTTGCTGATAAGGCCAACAACAATACCGCCGATGATGCCGGATATTAAACCAGAATAGAGTGGGGCACCTGATGCTAAAGAAATACCGAGACAAAGAGGCAAGGCAACAAAGAAGACAGTGATGCTTGCTTTGAAATCATGTTTAAGAAATGACAAAAAATAGTACCGTGCTTGCCGTTTAATAAGATCCATACCTGCGATTATGTTCAAAGAGTTGCAGGGCGCAATGTAATTAATTTATATTTTATTTTTAATGATTGTAAGCCGCGGCTGCCATTTGCTCTTATACTTGTCTTCCTGGAATATGTTCCCCAACTTTTCGGAAATTTATTTATGCATTTTCCAACTCCTGAATATCAAATTTCGACATTTTCATAAATGCCTCAACTACTCTTGGCGCCCTTGCGGGATCAGACATCAGTTTTCCTAATATTGCAGGTACAATTTGCCAGGATACCCCAAATTTATCATCAAGCCATCCACATTGATCATATTTACCACCGTCGCCTAATTTTTCCCAATAGTGATCTATTTCAGTTTGAGAATCACATTCTATTACAAAGGATGTTGCAGGTGTGAATTTGTATTTGGGTCCACCGTTCAACGCCATAAACTTGTTTCCTTTCAATTCAAAGGTCACGACAATGGGGTTTTCTGCTGTAATTTTTGAGTCTTTAAAAATTGAACAATAGTGTTCTGCGGCAGCTTTGGCTTGCCCATCAAACCATAAGCATGGATAAATTTCTTTTTTCATAATTTTTAAATTTTGTTCAAAAATATAACTGGGAAGGAGTGTTAAAATAGAACAAACCCGACAAAATCATTTTTACTCTTATTCACCAAAATGCAGATATTCTTTGGGAGTAATATTTGTAAACTCCCTGAATGACCTGATGTAATGGCTTTGATCTGCATATCCATTTTGAAATGCGATATCCGATAATTTGTGATGCCTTCGATTATTTAATTGAGTAAAAGCTGAATTGAATTGACAGATCCGCCGGTAAAGATTAGGAGCTATACCAATATTTCTTTCGAACATTCTTTGAAAAGTTCTTTCAGTGATATGTAATTCCTTTTGAACAACAACCAGCGATTCTTTAGAAGGATCATTTGCAATTTGGGTTGTTGCATATTTTATTATCGGGGATTCAGTTTTAGCGTTGGTTATTAAACTAAAAATAAAATCATCAAATAAGGTGATCATATCCTCAACAGAGACGGCGTTCAATAATCTTTCCTGTAGTTCAATAGATCTTTGCAGGGATAATAAATTCAGGTCAATTGGCCTGTCAGTTAATTCCTGTGCAGATACCCCGAAAAGAGATAACAATGTATACGGCTTAAAAAAGTAAGCGATCAAAGTGAAATCATCAGTTAAGGTCAACGACTCAGGTAACACAGTTTGTCCGAATAGTGTGAGATGGTGTGAATTTTCATTCCCAAGTTTTCCTTTTACTGATTTAAAAAGTATAGTAGGAACGCCATTTGCGTATAGTGGCAAAATAAATGGGGAAGTAATTTGCTTATTTTCGATTACCAGTATTCTATCTACATATTTTATAATTTTTTCGCCCGGTATGATATTTCTTGCTTTCACTTCTGTACAAATTTCTATTGTCGGTTGTGTGTATGTAAAATGACCGCTAGCTTACAGCTTGTTGACTCCTTTATGTTCCCTCAGCGACTTGTTGCGTTTATAGATCAATGTTAGCATTTACTGCACGTTACTGCCTCCCAATTGTCGGTGGCGATACTTTCAGTCTGAGCACGATGAGCGGCTTCTTTATAGCGGGGATTGCACAACACCATTCCATTTTCATCCAAGGCGTGTAAGTCTCGTTTTTGCCTTTTGTCTCTCGGCATTTGTGATTGTTTAAAGACAGTGATGTTATATCAGCCCCATGTTAGCAAACGTTTTATTTTATTTGTACTTCCCCGTTGTCTAGTATAGACCAATTTTCTATCGATAAAATTTTGTCTTTTTCTTCGCCACCTTTAACTACAACAACTTTATGGTTGAACAACTTTACTTTTCTATCGTTAATCAGTTTGTGCTCTATGTAATAATACGGGTTCTCTAAACTCAAATCGCTATCGGCTAGATCACTGATGTGAATTTTAGAAACAAAATCTTTTTTATTCGTTACAGTTAATAGAAATTCATCATAGCTTGTACCGGTAGAGTGACTCAAGATAATAACCGAGATTGAGTCATTGATTACCCAATCACGAATTATTGACAAACGAGACATTGAATCCAATGGGAGGGCAAACACATCAAGCATTTTCAATTTTTGTGTCCAGTATTCGTTTAAGTCTATCTCATTTTTGAGTAAATAGATCAAATAATCTGTTGAAGCAGTATCGGAGCCAATATTTGCTTTCTGATTTTCCGATTTCTCTAAAATGGCAATTTTATTTGTGTTAGAATCTTTTGTTGGCGAAGACCTATCATTTTTTGTTGCTTGGTGGTTATTGCAAGAAAACAATAATGTCGATATAGTAAATAGTAGTTTAGGGCTCATTTAAATGTTTACTAACTCGCAGCCTGCCGCAAGTTCTTGTTCCAAATTTAATTAATTATCAATCAAAATCGGAACAAATGAAAACTGTTTTAATGCTGAAAAGAATTGTTATCGTACAAGAGTGCGACGCAACGAAAGTTAAATAGAAATACAAAAGCCGGTAACAAAAAAAATAGCAGCTTACTTTAAATACTTATCAAACCAATCTACAAATTGATTTAATTCGGGTTTCATGTCATCAGGATTATGACGTCCGCCTTTTTTAATGACATAATTATTTGTAACACCTGCTTCCTTCAGTTTTGCAGCAAATGTTTGCGATTGCTGTAAAGGCACGACCATATCTGCATCGCCATGAATGATAAATATCGGCGGATCATCGGATGAAACAGCATAGATAGGAGAGATCTCTTTACCAATTTTATTTCTTGCAGTTGTATCGGTGACAGGTTCATAGATCGCTGTAGTATTGTTCAAAACTTTGAAATCAAAAGCTCCGTAAACTCTGGCTTGTATTTGCGGTCCCCTGACATTTATCATAGCAGCGCCGGGAAAACCCCAGTTAAAAAAATCCGTTGGTGGAAACAAAACAGCTGCTGCCTGCACTCTTGAAGAAACTCTATCAATAGGATCGCTGGCGGTTGTATTTATTTTTTCATCAGCTGTAGCAATTGACAGGGAAAGATGTCCACCGGCTGAACCTCCTTCAATTCCTATATGATCAGGATCGATGCCCAATTTTTTTGCATTGTATCGTATATATCTTACTGCTCTTTTCAGATCTTCGACCTGGTCCGGGATGGCATATCGTGGTTGTGAGCCCAGCACGACCATAAAAACATTATATCCCTTGTCAAGATATTGCCTTTTATAGTAAACGCCTCTTTCTATCATACCGAAATTAGAAAACCAACTACCGGCCTGCACACTAATGATCGCTTTACCATTTGATTTCCCTTTTGGTTTTAACTGTGTCATCAACAACCCCATTCCATCTTTTCTTCCATAAACAAATTCTTCCTGCGGATATGTGTTAGCATCAGCTTGCTTTCGAACTGCGGCAAGTAATTGCTTCCAGCGTTTATCTGATTGTAATGTTGCAAGGTCTTTAGCACTTTCAATATTTTTATAATCACTTTGTGTTAGTTTTTCATTTTGTGAAAGCATATTGAGTACATAGAATGCACTGTCAGATACATTTGCCATCGTCCATGACGCAGCAGCAGATATATACCTGTTGAAACCTGCGGCTGCGCCTTGCAATTTTATTCCCTCATTGTAAGCGATAGCAGAGCTTTTAAATTCGTTTGCTGTATAAAGCGAATCTGCCTTTCTATAAAACTGGTTCGCATTCTGAGAAAATGAAAAAATTGTGGGTAAAATAAAGAGCAGAGACAAAATTCTATTTTTCATACTACTTTTTTAAAAGTCCAATACAATTTTTGCTAACATCAAAACTAAAAACTTCAAACCTCAAACTTCTTGCGTCCATTTGTCCCTGTCATCTGGCGAAAATTTCCAGGGAGCAAAATTGTTTTCAACATTATTGAACATGGCATTCCATTCCTGCGGCGCATTGCTTTCTTCCATTACCAATGAACGACGAAGTTCAAGAATGATCTCGAGAGGAGAGATGGAAACAGGACATTCTTCCACGCATGCATTGCAAGTAGTGCATGCACGAAGCTCTTCAACAGTAATATAATCATGCAATAGTTTTTTACCATCATCTTTAAATTCTTTGTTCGCATTTATGTTTCTTCCTACATCTTCTGCACGGTCTCTTGTATCCATCATGATCTTTCTTGGTGATAAAGCTTTACCTGTTTGTGTAGCAGGACAAGCAGCAGAGCAACGTCCACATTCAGTACAACTATATGCATCCAATAAATTTCTCCAGCTAAGATCAAAAACATCTTTAGCGCCAAAGTTTGCAGGTGGAACTGCATCAGTAGGCGCCAATTCGGGTTGCATAGCATATAAAACTTCTTTCTGAACAGCCGGCATATTTTTCATTTCGCCTTTTGGCTCCAGTCTGGCATAATATGCATTCGGGAAAGCAAGAATGATATGCAGGTGTTTTGAATAAGGCAGGTAATTTAAAAACGCAAAGATGCCGACGATATGCAGCCACCAGGCCCCACGTTCAAGAGTAAGTAATGTTGAGGCAGAGGTTGAGTTTAAGGATGAGGAGAAAAATCCGCTAATAAGAAAACTTCCGGTATCATGATAATGCTCATTCCCCTTTAGCTGCAAAGCTCTGTCGCTTGTATTTAAAGTGAGAAACAGTAGCATCAGGATAATTTCTGTAATAAGAATATAATTGGCGTCACTTCTTGGCCATCCGTTAAGGTCTTTGCTGATAAATCTTTTAAGCTTGATGATATTTCTCCTTATCAAAAAAATAGCACAGCCAAGTATTACAAGCACAGCCAGTACTTCAAATGCATTAATGAGAAATGAATAAAAGCCACCAAGTGGTTTGGCAAATAAACGATGTGTACCCAAAATTCCATCCAACACTATTTCCAACACTTCAATATTGATGATAATAAAACCTGCATAAACAAAAAAATGCAGGATCCCTACGAGCGGATTTTTAAACATTTTCTTTTGTCCAAATGCAAGGAGTAAAACATTTTTCCAGCGTTGACTTTTATTATCACTAAAATCTTCATCACGTCCTAACTTAATATTACGATTTATCTCTTTTACTTTTTTTGTAAACAACCAGATAGAGATAATAGAAACGAGAACAAATAAAATCTGCTGAAGGATTTGCATGATCAATGAATTACATTTGCTAAATTAAGTGTTTAATAGTATAATTATTCAATTGGTAAATTGTTATGGCGACAGATAAAAAATATATTCTTAGCAAAGAAGTAGTAGAAAAGAAACTGCGCCGTATGGCGTTTGAAATATTAGAAAATAATATTGATGAAAAGGAAATTATTCTCGCCGGTATAAGAGAAAGTGGGAGTGTGGTGGCAAAAGTGATACAGAAAATGCTTGGTGAAATATCTTCTATTAAAACTGAACTTATCACAATAACGCTTGATAAAAATGAACCAACAAATGTTTCGTTGAGTAAAACATTTGACTTTAACGGAAAAGTTATTATTGTGATCGATGATGTAAGCAATAGTGGTAAAACATTGCTTTATGCTTTGAAACCTTTTATAGTTTCTCACCCTAAGAAGATCCAGACCCTTGTGCTGGTAGAACGAACACATACGAGTTTCCCTGTAAGACCTGATTATGTTGGCTTATCTGTTGCAACAACTCTGCAGGAACATATTTTTGTTGAGGTCAAAGGAGAAGAAGTAACGGGAGCTTATCTACAATAGACAGAACCAGGATTAGCAAGATTTACAAGGATTAAGAGGAAAGTTGGGAAGTGTTTTTATAATAGGAAATTTTCTATTTTTCCTTTTAATCCTTCTCTCTAATCCATTAAATCTTGGTTCTTTTTCTATAATCCTATTAATCGTGGTTCTAGAAATGTATCGCATGTACTTTAAACTTTCCATTTGACAACTCCAGGCTTGGTGTTGGAAATTTAAAAGCATCGAGGATACCAAATAATAATTTTACCGCTTTGCTGTTTGTTTTTATTTTACTGAAATTGACATCGGGCGCAAGGAACCACTGCCTGTATCTTTTTATATCTGTCCTGTCAACTGGCAAACCTGTTTCTTCATCTATCCAAATATTATCAAAACCGCCAAACATTCCATCGGCGCCATAACCGATTGCAACATTTAACCATGGCGGTATATTTGAACGAGGAAAAAAAGATCTGAGATTAGCGCTGAGCCAATATGTTTGACCATTGTAATCCTTCAACATTCTTTCGATCCAACTGCTACCAAACAACTCGTCTGACCTTTCGTTAAGCATTGAATCAGAGTAAGTCTTGCGGTGAAACGAAAATTTGAGTTGAATACGTTGTTCTTCCCATCCAACCTGCTGGCTTACGAATAATGCAGAGCCCAAAACATTTGCAGCCATATCGCTCCAACTCCATCCCCACTTAGGGGAATGAGCATCCAGAATCTCAATCACAGTCATATAAGCGGTACTACTTATGCCGCCGATCCATGCCGCCTTTTTTGGTTCAACACCGGCCCATACCCACATTGCAGCAGATGCACGACCCGCATTGTAAGCTGCCCATCCATGGCCCACTTTATCCATTTGCAGCCATTCCTTACTATCATTAAATGTATGAAACGAAGTTTTAGGATAGTCTTTGTACCAGGTATTATTGAAGATAACGATCGATGCTCCATATCCTGTTACATTGAGACCACCGATCAACCACTGTCTTTTTCTTTTTTGTTCTGGGGTTAGATAATTGAGATAAGAATAAGGTGAATTTGATTTTACGATCCCTGATGAACCAGGTTTTATAGCCGTATCATTAGGCAGGGTTGATTGTTTTTCTGTTACAACAAGTTTCGAAGTATCTGTTTGTGCACAAAAGGAAAGAGGAATAAAAATTAAACTCACCAGCATGCTGAATAGTGAACCGAAAGATGATCGGGCCCTTCGCTTCGCTCTGGATAAACTTGCAAGAAACAATGAGTTTTGCACAGGTGCTGACTTCATTGAACAAAAATACGTTTACTTTGGCTTTTCAGTTTCTATTGGTAAAATTCAATAACTTTCGTCCCGATAACTACTATCGGGACGAAAATTTAAATTCTTATTATGGAATCAGTGATACAAGAGAGATCGACCAACTGGCTAAAAGGAAATTTTGATGCAGCAACTAAAGATGCGATAAAAAAAATGCAGGCCGAAAATCCAAAAGAACTGGCCGAATCATTTTATCGGAATCTTGAATTTGGAACCGGTGGTTTGCGGGGTATAATGGGTGTCGGCACAAACCGGATGAATAAATATACAGTGGGAATGGCGACGCAGGGTTTTGCAAATTACCTGAATCAAACTTATCCGGGCGGGCCAGTCCGTGTAGCGATTGCACATGATTGCAGGAATAACAGCCGCTTTTTTGCGGAGACAGTTGCCAATGTTTTTGCAGCAAATGGAATAAAAGTTTTTTTGTTTGAAGCATTGAGGCCAACACCTGAACTTTCATTTGCAATCCGTCATCTTGGTTGCCAGGGTGGTGTTGTGTGTACCGCATCGCACAATCCAAAAGAGTATAATGGTTATAAAGCATATTGGAATGATGGCGGGCAGTTAGTGCCGCCTCACGATAAGAATGTAATTAAGGAAGTGGAAAAGATCGCATCGGTGGATGATGTGAAATGGAGTGGTGGTGGAGCAAATATCACAATAGTAGGAAAGGAGATGGATGAAGAATACATTGAAATGGTGAAGAGTTTAAGTGTTTATCCGGAAGTGATAGAAAAGCAACGTGATCTTAAAATTGTTTACACACCTATACATGGCACGGGTATCACAATGGTCCCCCAGGTGCTGAAACGTTTTGGATTTACCAATGTACATATTGTGGAAGAGCAAAGTAATATTAACGGCGATTTTCCCACCGTAGT
>Ga0193740_1000511_pt1 | contig 10267 bp, 3 predicted proteins | sample L2s1metaG_FD_145072 | JGI IMG/M metagenome (GOLD analysis project Ga0193740, IMG submission 145072) | Soil microbial communities from a riparian zone of the East river system, Colorado, United States - L2s1 | ecosystem: Environmental > Terrestrial > Soil > Riparian zone | place: USA: East River... | reverse complement strand
TTCTTTATACGCAATTGAATTTTTTGATTGGTCTATACCCAATATGCCACGGTAAAACCATTCCATAAGATGACCTAACATGAAATGATTATTGGAGCTTGTTGGCAGGGCTGACCACGATTCTGTTAAGGCTGTTGCTCCCTTGGCTAACTGAAATCCATACCCGGGAACATCGCTTCGACTGTTCATATCAAAGATTACGTCATCTCTTCCGGCTTCATGTAAAACACAAAGAAGGTATCGATATCCAATATCACCGGCGGTTAAACTATTGTTGCGGTCGCGGATGTCGTTTATAATATTATTGATAACAGCATTTTTATATTCCGGTTCAACTAATCCCATGTAGACCGCCATTGCATTGGCAGCTTGACTTCCTGTGGCATACTGCTTTGTGTCTTTATGGAAGAAAGTATCGTTAAAAGCCTTTTTCACTTTCCTGGCTAATTGTTCATAAGCAATCGCATCTTTCTGTTTGCTCAATAAAATGGCGATATTTTTTAAAATGGTCAGATCATAATAATAAATGGCAGTGCCCGTAACACCCATTGGCGTTAATTGCGAAACACCCGGTGGTTTCGGACCGAGATCATACCAGTCACCCAGGCCCTGGGAAAGTATATGTCCTTTTGCTTTTTTTTGGAGATAGGTAATATATTTTTTCATCCTTTCATAGCTCTCCGTCAACACTTCTTTATCACCAAACCACTGGTACAAATACCATGGTACAATAATTACACTGCTTCCCCATTCAGGTGAATCGCGAAACATACCATTGCCCCATTCGAATTTTACAAACTCAGGAGCTATTTCCGGCACAAGCCCCTCGCTTGTTTGCGAATACTTCATGTCGTCAATCTGCTTCCGGTAAAGATTGGTCACATCGTAATTGAAACAAACTGAATTCCACATCAGGTGTGCCTGTTCCAACCATCCCAGTTTTTCGCGGTGGGGACAGTCTGAAAAAACGCTTACCATATTGCTTTTCACCGCCCAATCGATCAACGTGTATGTTTTATTAAACAGTTCGTTTGAACAACTGAATGATCCGATTTTTTCAGCAGCATTCCGGCAATGCAGGGAATTTACTTCTTCAACTACGGGCAGGTTGGTTGTATCATTTTTTTGCGGAGCCAAAACAATTTGCAGGTAACGAAAACCATAATACGTAAATCGGGGCTGCCAGGCTTCGGTTCCTGTGCCTTTTAAAATGTATTGATAATAGTGGGGCGAACCTGTTGTCCGTTGATTAATTGTACCATCCGGTTTTAATAATTCAGCAGGATATAGCTTTACTGTATCACCGGTTTTGCCATTCACTTTTATTTGCGGGATTGCAGAAGCATTTTGTCCAAAATCGTAAACCCATGTGAGTTTATCGATCTGGTTTTTACGTTGAGCGGTAAAAGTCTCCAACAATTTCAATGGCTCTGCCATTTGCGAATTAAGAACCGGTGGACCTTGAACGATTACTACCTGCTTCCATTTGGAATCACCAAAACCGGGTTCGTCCCAATGGCCCTGTTCCAAACGGGCATCGTAATCTTCGCCCCCATAAATACTTGAAAAACTTATTGGTGATGCTGATGTTTTCCATGAATTATCGCTTACAATATTTTCAAAGGTTCCATCATTATATTCGAGGGCCAGCCTGCAGATCATTTTGGGATAACCGAAGGCCACTTTTAATTTTCTATACCTTCCGGAAACCGGGGGAATGTAATAGAATCCATTTCCCAACATTACACCAATAGTATTGTTACCTGCATTTAAATTTCCTGTCACATCAAAAGAAACATACAGTGCCTGTTGATCGTACTTCGTCCAGCCCGGGTCTAAAAAATGCTCACCAATTTTTTTGCCATTCATGCTTAACTCAAATTGACCCAGGCCAGAAATAAACATGGTTGCCTTTTTAACCTGCTTTTTCAACAAAAAAGATTTACGGAGCAAGGGTAAAACATTGCTACCTGTGTACGTATCTTTTTTTACATCAACCGGTAAAACATCAACAAGGCTATCAGGAATTTTTTCATAGGCAATCCATTGCGCATTCAACCAATCCTGTTTTGTTAATAGCCCCATTTGCCAATGTGCTACCTCACTCCACTTGGATTGCCGGCCTTTGTTATCCCATACCATCATTTTCCAGAAACAGGTTTTTACAGCAGACAATTTCTTTCCCTTGTATTTTACCTGTATCGACTGACCGGAAATAACTTTTTTTGAATCCCACAGGTTGCCAACGTCTTTTTGCAATACCGCAGAATCATCAGAGACCAAAACCCTGTAAGCCGTTTGTAAAACATTTCTTTGAGTGGATTGAATCTGCCAGCTTAAAGAAGGTGATGATTTTTCGATACCTGAAGGGTTAGACTTGTTCTCCGATTGAAGATTAAATACGGAAAGCTCCTGCGAGAAACAAAGGAGAGGAATGCTCAACAATAATAAAAGAAAAACTTTTTTTGACATCTTGGTTAATTCAATTCAACAGTTGCTTTAATCACTCCAGCCTCCGGGTTCAGCCAGGATTCAAACTGGTCTTTCACTTCACTAAACTGTACCCGGTGCGTGATATAATTAGTAGGCTTTACCAAACCCTTTTTCATGCTGGAGATCACATGTTCAAAATCCTCCCTTGTAGCATTCCGGCTGCTCATAAGTGTTGCTTCTCTTTTGTGAAATTCAGGATGACTAAAACAGATCTCAGCTTTTTGTAAACCCACCAATACATACCTGGCTCCATGTGCCATATATTGAAAGGAATTATTGATAGCATTTAAATTACCAGTTGCATCAATAACTACGGTTGGCATATCTCCATTCGTCATAGTTTTTAAAGCCTGCATTACATCATCTTTCTTTGGATTAATTGTGGCGTGAACTCCAAGTCTTTGTTCGCAAAACTGGAGTCGGTTATCATTGATGTCCATCACAATTGTTCTTCCACCCGCAATTCTGGCAAATTCTGCTAAACCTAACCCTATTGGTCCTGCGCCAACAACCAAAACAAATTCATTTGGTTTTACTGCTGCTCTTCTTATTCCATGGGCGCCGATAGCCAACGGTTCTACCAAACTTAATTCATCAAAGTTTAGTCCTTCCCCATGAAGTAAAGAATAAGATGGTACAGAAAGATATTCGGCAAAACCCCCGTGAACATGAACACCACATACTTTTATATTGGCGCAGCAATTTGTAAGACCCGTGCGACAGGCAATACATTCACCACAATGGAAATACGGGATGAATGAAACTTTTTCCCCGACTTCAAAACCAGGTGCATCATCAAATTCCACCAGTTCACCGGCCAATTCGTGGCCCAGAATCCGGGGATATTCAAAAAAAGGTTGTGTTCCCTCGAATGCATGCAGGTCTGTTCCGCAGATACCAATCCGCCTTACTTTAATGATGGCATGTTTTTCCCTGTGTGTGGGCATGTCTCTTTCTTCATAATTGAACTCTCCCGGTTTGGTACACACTAAAGTTTTCATTGTTTGTTATTTTACTGCACGTCTAATGAATTTATACTTAATCCTTCTGCGTCAGCTGACGTTAATCTCAATTTATAAATACCGGCATTGATCATGGTTCCTGTATTCGCATCAATATAGTTCGATTTTCCTGGTCTTGTAGGGGTGAACACAACTTCCTCCTCTTTCATCAATGTTCCGTCGGCAGCCATCAACAGTAAATTACCTTTCATGGTTTGTGTCTTCGGGTTGTTGTAGGAAATCGTTAATGAATACCTGTCAGCAACACCTACAGAAAAATTCCATTCCAACATGTTTTCCCTCGAAGCCGATTGAAAAATAATTCTTTCTTTCCCATCTACTTGTCCCCTGCTAATTCCGGGCCCTTCTCTTTTAGCATCAATAGCTTTATAGTTTGAAACCGTTTTCAGATCGTATGCAGGTTCAATATTACTTGCAGGTTGCGCCATTAACAAAAACTTTTCATTGCTGACTCCTTCATAAACCAGATCTAATGTTTCCCCTTTCTGAAATCGTTTTTTATAAACCCGATATGCACTGCCTTCGTCATTGCTAACCAAGCCATTCGTGTTTGAAAAACCTTTCAGCCACGCAGGTTGACTAAGCATTGTATCAATTCCAATAAAAACATCCGCATTCTTTGTTAGCCGGATCGAAGGCATTTTGGGTGTATTATTTCCCTGTGAAGATTTGATCCATTCAGCTCCAAACAACTGGGGTGGTAAAGAACTAAAGCTTGTTCTTTTATCAATGTGTTGTTCATCTCCCAGGTCAAGCCAATCTTCTATTAAAAAGTTGTTACCTGAATTACCTGCAATATTAAAAACTGGATCAGGTGAAGCTGCAGGTTTCAATTTTTTATTAAGAGAGGCAATTGCGATGGCAGACATCAAAGCCTGCCCGGATGCAACATTCGGAAATGAAATCACCAACTGTCCACCGGTTACGCTTGCTTTTACCAATTTCTTCAAGGCACCGTCATGACCCGCTTCTTTCCAGATGTCAACATTCCTTAAAACTATTTTATCATTAATCGCCACATCAAATAATCTCAATCCGGAACAATCCATTCCTCCTCCCGTTCCCAACCATGGCTCTGTAAAATAGAATTCAACAAGGTATTCACCATCCTGAACCGGGAAGTAATATTTCAATTTTTCCCGGCCATATCGAAATGTTTGAAAAAGTTTCCAATCCCTTGTTCCGTTTATCGGATCGAATGTTCTTTGGTGGCTTGCAAAAAATGAAGGCATACCCTCAAAATCATTTGCCCATGAAACAGAGCCCCAGGTTTTTTCATTTGTTCGTTCACGATCGGCCAACCAGGTGTTCCCGTTTTCATCAACATAATTTGCTCCGCCGCAATTCACACGGTATAAATAATTATAACCGGTCTGGCTTTTTGTTACCGGTTTTGTGTTCCTGAAAAAATAGTTGAATTGAGGCGATCGTGGAAGATGATTCAAAACAATAAAATCTTTTGCCACTTCTTTCCCGTTAACGTATCCAATGGCATAAAGAACATTGTATTCAATATCAACATCGTCCCATTGAAAATGTGTTCCAATGCCCTGGTGTTTTCTTTTTCCCAAAGATTGCGATCGAACATCGTTAAACAATTCCACTTCATCGCAATTGGAATACACAACGATGTTATTTTTTTTACCGGTTGATGTCCACCTGCCGGGCCATGTATGCGAGGCGATATACACCATCGGCTCCTTGTTCTTTGAAGCATAATTCGATCGATACATATAATACACATCCAACGGCTCCTCCCATGGTGTAAGCAAACCTTTATAATTTACCGGACCAATACGATCGATCTCACGGTAGCCTTCACCACCCTGCACTCTTCCGGGATTGTCATGGGAAGTGAGCAACCACATATAATGACCAGTAGTGCTGTCTTTCGCATTCTCGGCCAAACGAATTTTTGTCTCCATTAAGGCCACCATTCTTTCTTCACTGTAATTATTGCTTTTATAGGAATTATCCTCTGAATGTAAGCCCAGCGTTCTCCATGCACCATACTCACCAACCAGGATTTGTTTTTTAATATCGCTGGCATAAGTATAAGGATCGCCCCCGTATGTTCCTGTCCAGTTCTGCGGAACATCCCAATCCGTTCCCGTGCCACCATTGCAAGTAGTCACCAGTCGTTGAGATGAAGCAGTTGGATCCATTTCCCGTATTAGTTGTGTACATTCCTTTGCAAAATCTTCCGGTAGTTTGCTTTCGTTTTGTAATCCCCATAAAACCAGTGATGGACTATTGCGACGCTCTTTCACCCAATCCCTTAATAAGGTTTTGAAATTGCTTTTGAAATCCGGTGAATCATACCAGATATGGGCACCCATTTGGGTCCACCAAAGAATGCCAAGACTATCCCAATAATTTTGATAACGAAGATTATGCGGGTGATGAGCATCACGAAAAGAATTAAAGCCTGCAGATTTAATTTGCATCACCCTTGACCTTATTTGTGCACCAGTAAATGCATGACTGTTTCCCAGCAAATGTTCATACTCAGCAATTCCGTTGATGAAAACAGGTTTACCATTCAACAAAAATTGCGTGGAATTTTTACCAATGGGCCAGCTAATCCAACGAATGCCATATGGTGTGTTAATCCGATCGATCGTCTTCCCATTCTCAGTTATTTCGGTAACAAGAGTGTACAGGTAAGGTTCGTTGAAAGACCAAAGCTTTGCATTGTTAATAACAGGAAGCCTTTGTTGGATGATGGTGGTTTCATTAGCAATAAGTTTTTTTCCTGATGAAGAACTGGCAACTACAATTCCGTTTTTATCAATCAGTTTATTAACGATAGAAACATTCCGGGTGGTGTTGCCATAATTTTTTATTTCTGTTTCAAGGTTTACCTGTGCCGATTTTGTTGTTACCGTTGTATCATTCCAAATGTGTACACCAAAAGGTTCAACGCGTACGTCGTTGGTCACTATTAAATGAACAGGTCGAAAAATGCCCATTGGTTGTGAACCTTCCGAAAAACCTCTTTCATCAGAACAACCACCACAAACCCAGGGCAGGTCCCGGATGTTTGCAGGATGATCGGCACGGACAGCTAAAATATTTTGTTGATTGAATTTGATAACATCCGTTACATCCAGGGTAAACGTTGTTCTTCCGCCGGCATGATGACCTACCTGCTTTTCATTGAGCCAGACCGTTGCATAAGATCCAACGCCTTCAAAAAAAATAAAAATACGTTTGCCTGTCGGTTGTGGTTGAAGCTTAAAATATTTTACATAGTAGGCATAGCCATGTTTGTTGCCATGGCGTAATCTTCTATAACCTTCATACTCGTCCCAGTTGTGCGGCACATCAACCTGCTTCCACTTAGCTTTTTTATCGAAAGCTGTTATTTCAAATGCCTCATATCCTTTCTGTAAGGTATCAGTTGACCTGGTGTACCACTCGTTATTTAATGAGATTTCTTTTCGTTGTGCAATAAGCACATTAAACCACAGAGGCACGAAGACACAGAGCAACACAGAGAATGTTCTCTTTAATTCTCTGTGCTTATTATGTCGTCGTGGTTTTCTTTTGCTGAATAGGATTCCAGTAAGCACAAGAGTGCCCTTCGGTTTACTCAGGGCAAACTGCAACGAAAGCCGAACAGAAGTACTATACTCTGGCCCAAAAAAATTTTGTTTCAACTCACCCATTTACAATAATTGCATATTGCTGTTATAGCTATATGTTTTCGCTTTTTCTGTTTTGAATGAAATTGTTTTGTCCTTATAACGAAGCAGACAATCCTTACCGGCCAAAGAAGTTACATCAACCGACTGTAGTATTCCATCTTTCCATTTCATGTTCAATTGAAATCCACCCCTTGCACAAATGCCTTTTATTTCGCCGTTTGCCAAAGCAGACGGTAGGGCAGGCAAGAGATCAATATAATTGGTGTGACTTTGCACCAACATCTCGCCGATACCCGCTGCACCACCAAAATTTCCATCGATCTGGAATGGCGGATGTGCATCAAACAAATTATGGTAAGAACCCGCACCAAATTTTTCCGCAGGACTTAGTAACATCTGCAACAACTTATATGCATGATCGCCCTCTTGGAACCGGGCCCACAAATTTAATTTCCACGCAAGACTCCATCCTGTTGCTGCATCGCCGCGATAGATCAACGATTGTCTTGCCGCCTTCATAAAATCAGCCGTGCTGTCCCAATTGATTTCGTTACCCGGGTAAACTGCCCACAAATGCGAAACATGACGATGCTTGTTGGATGTATCATCAACATCCTGCAGCCATTCCTGCAATTGTCCATGCTTACCAATTTGATTCGGCGCAATCCGAGCAAGGTTTTGTTTCAGTTGGTCTCTAAAACTTTTATCAATATCTAAAATTTCACTTGCCTCAATCACTTCTTTAAATAGCGAACGAATGATCTGGTGATCCATAGCTGGACCCATCACCAACCCACCCTGTTCCGGCGAGTTGGAAGGACCGCTGATCAACCAATTTGTTTTCGGATCTTCAATTAAATAACTGTCATAGAACAAAGCAGATTGTTTCATAACGGGGTAAGCTGTGTCCTTCAAAAAAACTTTGTTTTGCGTGAACAGGTAATGGTCCCATAAATGATGACTTAACCAGCCACTCCCGGTAACCCAGATTCCATGGTTAGCCGCATTGATCGGTGCTGTTCCTCTCCACAGATCTGTATTATGATGAAGCACCCATCCCGGCGCATTGTAATATTCCTTTGCTGTTTGTTTCCCGGCCTCTGCCAGTTCACTAATCATTTTGAACATTGGCTCCTGCATAGATGAGAGGTTCAACAAATCAGCGGGCCAGTAATTCATTTCAGCATTGATATTGGTAGTGTATTTACTGCCCCACGGCGGAGTCAAAAGGTCATTCCAGATTCCCTGGAGATTGGCTGGCCTTGTTCCGGGTCTTGATGAAGAGATGAGCAAATACCTTCCATATTGCATGTATAAAGCAAGAAGGGAAGGGTCAGAAGATGATGCAAACCTTTCAATTCTTTCATCCGTTGGAAGTTTTGCATTCTCACTATTACCAAAGTCAACTGACAGGGTCTTGAAATATTTTTGATATTCTTTTACAGCAACTGATTTGATTTGGTCGTATGTTTTACCACTACTATTTTGAATTGCTTTTTTACAAAGTGCAACCGGATCGGCAGAAACATCTTTGTAATTCTTATAGTTGGTAGCAGCAGCCAGGTAAATCGTTGCCTCGTCGGCATTACTCACAATAATTTTTCCATTTTGAACAACTGCTTTTGCATTCTTTGCTTCAACTCTAAGAAGGCTTTCTCCTTTTAACGCACCGTGTTTAACTTTTACTGCCAGTGAAACGGTTTTATCATCCAATTTTTTTACAGAGGAAGATTTATGCGGGCTATTGATAGCACATTCAAAATTGATCATTCCTTTTTTATTCGAGCCCAAATGAATAACTATGACCTGGTCAGGCTGACTTGCAAAATATTCTCTTGTAAACTCGACCCCATTTACTGAATAACTTGTGTTTGCAATAGCATCGTTAAGATCTAATTCTCTCCTGTAGTTCGTAACGCTATTTCCATTTTTAAAATTCAGCCACACATCGCCGAATGGCTGATAGTCGGCCTGGTACCGCGGCACTGCAGGTGGCTCATCATCCTGGACAAAATATTTCCATTTTTTCACCAGGGAAATCTTTTCATTCTCTCTTCCTTTTGGGTAAACACCTATATGCCTTGTTGTATCCTTGTACCCCGCAACACCACCCTTATCAAAATAATTTAAGACCTGGATAGCTATACTATTTTTCCCTGCAACCAACACATTGTTTGGAATAATGTATTTCCTGGGTTCAGTACTTTCCATGGAGCCCACTAACTTACCGTTAACGTAAGTGAAATCCTGGTCGCGAATGCGATTCAGATCTAAAACCAAATCTTCCCCCTTCAAGCTTGCAGGCAAATTAAACACTATTCTCAGCCACACAGCTCCATCCAACCCTTCGAATCCGGCAGCCTCCCAACCCTCATAGGAAGGAACCTGCATCTGCTTCCATTTACTATCATCAAAATTTGTAGTCGCATACATCAGGTTTTGTGGCGAACGCATTTTTTTAAACCAGGCAACTTTATCTCCTTCATTAGTTTTTAGTCCCATGAACTTTTGCTCTGCAAGTTGCTCTGCTTCTTTTTGCTTTCCTTCAAAAAGCAATTGCCGTATCTGCGGTAAATAAACATAAGCTCCTTTCCTGTTATGATCCCTGGGGCTGCCTGTCCATAAAGTTTCTTCGTTAAACTGGATTCGATCGGTATCAATTCCACCAAAGATCATGGCACCAAGACGACCGTTGCCAATGGGTAAAGCATCAGTCCATTTTGCCGAAGGTTTATTGTACCAAAGTTTGAGCTCCTGCTGTTGTGAGAATGAAAAATGAAAAACGAGAAAGAACAAACTGTTTATGAAAATTCTCTTGATCATTTGTTTTATTATGAACCAATCAGATTACAGCTATGATGCTTTGTTGCAGTTTAGTCTGGGTAAAACGAAAGGCAGTCTTGTACTTCCGTAACCCTATTGAACTGCTATTGCCTCCGAAACATCATCAGCTTTTACGAATGGCTTTTCGGCAAGCAGAAAATTGTTGTTCTTCAAAACAATATTCTTCGTTTTATTTCCACTGACCTGGATAAATACTTTTGTTGGCCTGTCTACGTTGCAATTGTAAACAAAAACATCCTGCACATTTTTCAGGTCAAT
>Ga0193740_1000510_pt1 | contig 10270 bp, 10 predicted proteins | sample L2s1metaG_FD_145072 | JGI IMG/M metagenome (GOLD analysis project Ga0193740, IMG submission 145072) | Soil microbial communities from a riparian zone of the East river system, Colorado, United States - L2s1 | ecosystem: Environmental > Terrestrial > Soil > Riparian zone | place: USA: East River... | reverse complement strand
ACAGGATAACTATTTTTTGTTCCATACTTTTTTGTAATGCTCAGTTCGATCATTTCTGGATGATCAATTGCGGCAAAAGAATTTAAGATAACTTCGCGCATTTATAATAATGTCATTTTTTGAAAGTGATATAAAGACCGTTTTTTCTACTAAGAAATTTCCTAGCTTACGGTCTCCTATTTTGATTTGTGGATTTCCCGGAAGTGGGTATGTAGGCAAACTTGCAATAGATCATGTAATCAGTGAATTGGAATGCACAAGTTTAGCAGATATTTATTCAACTTCATTTCCCCCGCAGGTTGTAATTAAGAATACAGGAATTGTAGAACTTATGAAAAATATCTTATATTATGTTAAGGAAAGCGGAAGCAAACATGATTTTTTATTTCTTACAGGAGATGCCCAACCGGTAAGTTCTAAGGTAGAATATTTGTTGGGAGAAGAAATAGTAAAAATCGCCAAAAATTTTGGGGTTACACAAATCATAACTCTTGGAGCCTATATAACAGGCATGTTCGTCGAAACTCCAAGAATATTTGGTGTTGCTACAGACGATGAGGGATTGAAACTCTTAAATTCATTCAGTATATCAAAAATAGATAATGGCAGTATCTCAGGAATGAACGGTATTCTACTGGGTATTGGTAAGGTAAACAACCTAAATGGAATTAGTTTGCTGGGAGAAACTTCAGGATATGTTATTGATGCAAATGCATCAAAGTATATTCTTAAAAAATTACTTGCAATTGTCGATCTGGATATTAATATGGAAGATTTGGATAAGAAAGCAAAGGATACAATAATGTTGATAAAAAGCATAGAGCATAGAATTGGCGAAAAGAAGGCGTTAAGTGATGATGTTCAGCAGATGGTTCAAAAGAAGCAGCCTGAAATTGGATACATTAGCTGATAATGGCGGAAAATTAATTTTTAGGTAAAAGTTAGTGATACAAAATTTAGGATTGCACCTAAAAATTACAGTTTTACAAGTTTTCCATATCGACCAATATTTAGACTGTTTTCGCCTCTAAATGATTGGGTATAACCATTTTCTATTGACACTTCATCGCCCTCAGTTACCATATTTATTTGGTCATTCCACAAGGATAGTTTAATGCTGCCGCTTTCATCTGAGAAGATCGCATCTGCTACTTGTGCTGTCTCACCATTTCTCAAATTCACAGTTCTAGGTTCTTTCACTGATTCAATCTTACCTTTTACGTTTATACCTCGCATTCCAGCATGCAACTGATTAATTTTAGTTTCCGTCGCCATTTGTCAATTACCACGCTTATTCCAATAATAAAGTTTCTGTATTCCATAAAACAGTCCAGACTTGCTAATCTTGACATTTTTACCAGTAAAGGTGAAATAAGGAATATAGAGTGACAGTGTTGTTGGAGGGATAGCGAAGCATGGTCAAACGCGCAGGACTCAAGATTTATTTGCAACCATGGGGGATCCCGTCCCTTAGGGGTTCGTGGGTTCAAATCCCACTCCCTCCATTTTAACTGGCGCCAATATTCGGAACTTTAATTAACAATTGAATATCTTTTCATTTTTGGTACATGACATCGGTGTTAAGAGATTATGACATTATTGTAGCTGGTGGAGGACTGGCCGGGATGATAGTTGCATCTTCTGCCGCTTATTATTCCAAACAATCTCTTAAAATCCTAGTTGTTGATAGAAATCAATCACCGCAACTGGGCAAGAAGACAATCTCAGGATGGGTGTGTGGAGATGCTGTTGGAAAGAACAGCGTAGACTACATGACATCAAGAATAGGAATAAAGTGGCAAAGTCCAGAAATTGAACATCCGGTTAAAGGAGTAATTGCATTCTCACCAGATCATGAAACATCAATTTCATTTGATGGAGAAGGATATATTCTTAATCGAAAAGTCTTGCCACATAAACAGCTAAATGATGCACTAAATGTTGGTATAGAAATCAAGTACAATTTGGCATTAAGAAATGTGATTGCAGAAGAAAACAGGGTTATAGGCGTGGAGGGAGAGGATCTAGAGACAAAATCTGTTTTTAAAAAAACATGCAAAGTGGTGGTCGACTGCACAGGAGTGACTTCGGTCCTACGAACAAATCTTCCAATTACAACTCACATTCAGAGAAAAATCAACAGAGATGATCTCGAAGCAACTGGCAGATACATTTACAATTTTGATAGTGAAGGTGAGGATAATACGTTCTTTGATCCTGATTACTGCCTTATTCATCTAGATCAGAACATTGCTCCTGGCGGATATGCGTGGGTATTTCCCAAGGGGAAAAATAAAGTGAACATAGGTCTTGGAGTTCAACAAAAAGCAATGGAAGAGCATAATAGAAAACAGGGTCAACGTAAGGATTTGAAGACAAAGATTGATGATTACGTTAAATTGAATCCGGTAATAAGAAATCCACAGATAGCAGACGGTGAATCAGATGATGGTAACAGCTGGGGAACATGGCAAGTTTCAGTGAGACGTCAAAATGATTGTCTAGTAGCAAATGGATTTATCCTAGTTGGCGATTCGGCATGGATGCCAAAGCCACTCGATGCGGGAGGAATTGGACCTGCGATTATAGCAGCAACTATTGCGGGAAAAGATGCAGTGCAATCAATCCAAGCTAATGATTATTCCGAAGAATCGCTCTGGCAGTATAATTTGGATTTTGTTGATGCCTATGGTTACAAAACAGCAGGTCTCGAGGTGTTTAGGAGACTGCTGCAGAAATTATCAAACGATCAAATTAATTATGGAATGAAACACTTTCTCTCAAAGTTAGATGTTGAAAATATAACAAATGGGGAGCATCCTGAATTTGGCATGGTGTCCAAACTCAATATGTTTATTCATGGGGCTCTGAATAAGAGACTAGCAGAAGATCTAAAACATACAGCGGAAGTAAACAAGAAATTAGTTAATCATTACCATAATTATCCTACAAATCCAAAAGACTTTCCTGAATGGCAGAATGGATTAACCAAATTCATGTCCGATGCATTCATTAAGATGGGATGCGCGTAATCGTTACTTGCGTTTAGTATTTTCTGAACCCATAATCTTTTTTTCAAATTCTTCTATCTTTTCTATCATTATAGATCTCCGCTTTTCCTCCGTTATTATTGCCCTAACATTTTCAATTAGAATTCTCGATACATCCAATTTCTTCCTTAATCCTGGCATTAAGTTATCATATACCGCCAGAGGATATATTGTGCCATAAATTTTGTCCATTAACTCAAATAATGCGTTTACATTTGAGGTACCTTCAGATCTAATTTTGTCGATGATCATTCGCTTTATTTCCCCAATACAATCCAAGAGCCCCATAACGTATGAAACATCGGATACTTCAAGTGATCTTTTGCCTGGAATAACAGAGTTTTCAGCAATTGAAAAAAGACAGTATGCCTCAACAAATTCCTGCTCTGCAATGTACAAATATTTTTGAAGATCATCTTTTCCTAGTTCCTTAAATTGTTTCAATAATTTTTTGGCCTTTTCGATATACTCAGTTGATTCATTTTTCTTATGAGAGTGCATGGAGACTATTGCTTTACTGCAGAGTATTGTGGCATCACGAGTTCCCTTAATAATGGCATTCCTTCTCTCCTCTATATCCTTGAATTTTTTATTGATTTCCTCTACATCAGTTTGAACATTTGATAACATCAAGAAAGATGATTATTGCCAATATATTTAATAATTATTTGAAATGCTCACCAAATATAATTTAGAATAACTCTTGTATAATATTTCGAAACATGTTTGTTCAAAAGTTTCATTCTTTCTGAATTAAATACTAGTACGTGGAATGCAAAATATCTTGGTGTATCAGACACAGACCTACCAGACACTCGTCCCCGCTAATAAGAGAAAAATGGAATATGGTTTGGAACATGTTTACACCAGACTAAATAGGATTAGAAGGAATAGGGGTTATAGTTTTGAGCATGTGCTTGTCCAAAAACTAAATGACAGGGTTTGGAGTGCAAGACGTTTAGGAGGTTCTAGTGCAAACTTACCAGATATTATTGCCGTAAATAACAAACAATCGATATTCTTGTCGATAGAAGCTAAATCGGGTACTGCAGATAGTCTTTACGTTCCGTCTGATCAAATCCAAAGATGCTTTCAAATAAGAGACATGTTTCAGGTATACAAAACGGCCCATGTTATTCTGGCCTTTAAATTTATGCAAAAAAGAAGAATAAGAGAAGAAGGAAAAACAGTTTATACCCACAGAAAGTTACAAGAATACTACAAAGTAGCAGATCGATATTCTAAAATGAAAGACCTACCAGTCATAAAATGTACTTACGATGGTAGTACCTATGAAATAAGAAATAGTCAAGCGAGGAAATGTTTCCTAAAAGACTACCTCATGCCTTTTAGCGTAAATTCAATTCTGTAGCTCAATTTTTATTTCTCGTTTATTCATCTAATAATTCATGACCACAGAAGAACAACCTATTACTTCTGAGCAAATGTATAGTATTGAAGATAACGGATATACTATTTTTGGCATGAAAAAATTACTGATGATGGAAAACGCAGGGCATGCACTGGCGGACTATGTCCTGTCTGAAAAAGGACCTAACATTGCGGGTAAGAAAATAATTTCTCTTTGCGGGACTGGGAATAACGGAGGAGACGCCATGGTCGCTTCTAGACACTTATCAGCCCAAAATGGAATTGAGGTTACGGTGGTACTTTTAGGTGATATGAAGAATATAAAGACTGAAGAAACATCGGTCAACTGGTCAATTATTCAAAAGATGAAATCAATAGAAATTCTCACAGGACCGCATGTTCTCGATTTGGCAAAGAACAAGATATCTGACTCTGACATAATTATAGATGGTATTTTTGGTACTGGGATAAAAGGAGAAATAAGGGAACCTTTTTCGTCAGCAATCGATTTAGTAAATGCTTCAAACGCGTATGTTGTCGCAGTTGATATTCCTTCTGGGCTTGATCCAAATGATGGAACATTTCACGAAAAATGCGTCAAAGCTAATGCTACAGTTACCTTTCATAGAATCAAAAAAGGCCTAACAGCAAAGAAAGATTATACAGGCAAGGTTCATCTAGAGAAAATTGGAATTCCAATTGAGGCGGAACAAGGGGTAGTCTGATTATGAGAATTGCTCAGATTCCGGTAGGCAATATGCAAAATTTTTCGTATGTTGTATATGATGAGCAAAATAACATGGGAGTTATCATAGATCCTTCATGGGATCTTGAAAAACTCTTTGAATTTTTAGAGATAAATAGGATTTCTGCAAGATACATCATAAATACTCATACGCATTTTGATCATGTATTAGGAAACGATCACGTTGTTGAAATTACAAAAGCTGAGATAATCCAACATGAAAAATCTACTCACAAAAAAGACAGATCAGTACGCGACCGGGAGATTATTAATATTGGACATGTCGAACTAGATGTTTTGCATACTCCAGGTCATTCGGAAGATAGCATTTGCCTAATTGTAAATAAAGAAGTTATTATAACAGGAGATACTCTATTCGTTGGAAACATTGGCAGGGTTGATCTTCCTGGGAGTAGTCCCGAAATGATGTACGATAGTCTAGCTAAAGTTGCAAATTTAGATGATTCATTGGTAGTATACCCTGGTCACAATTACGGTCTCACACCAACATCAACAATACTAAATGAAAGAACAAATAATCCAATGCTTAATTTCAAAACCAAAGAGGCGTTCTTGAAATACATGGTCAATGAGTAATAGGACATGTCTAAAGAATTTGATATAGCATGTTCCCATAAGAGTAACGTAATTGAAAAGTTTCTTACCACAAACCCCATTTTTGTATGTGTTATTTCATATACAGAAACTAGTCAGATTCCAGGTATAACTTTTGCAGGAGCAAACCCTGATCTAATTAAGTATACGCCGGCAGCAGATTCTGAATTTCTCTATCATGGAAAATGTTTTTCAATTTCTGGAGTACCTGCAACCCCTGATGGGATACCGACACCTGCATTATTGACCAGAACGGCACTGTTACTTGGAAACATACCATGCTTGGTGGTAAATTCTGGTTCTAAAATCGATCCTAAAATTCCATTTATTTCATTTGGAATTAACCACGGCAAAAACATCCAGCATGAAGCGGCCCTAGAACTCTCTGAGACACATCAGGCATTTGAGTACGGCAAGATTCTAGGCAAGGAACTATCCAAGTCAAATGATTTGGTTGTTCTAGGAGAAAGCATTCCTGGTGGAACAACTACAGCTCTTGGAGTATTGACAGGATTTGGAATTGACGCAAATTACAAGATCAGCAGTAGTATGCCAAATAATCCACATGATCTAAAAATCCGCGTTGTGCAAGAAGCCATCAAGAATCAAAAAATATCAGATTTGATAGATCCCTTCAAAATAATATCATTGCTGGGTGATCCAATGATACCGGCCGTAGCCGGAATTGCAACGGGTGTTATTCAATCAGAATCTAAGGTAATGCTTGCTGGGGGTACACAAATGGCTGCAGTTCTTGCATTCATGTATTCTCTGAATGTGTCTTTTGATAAAATTTGCATAGGGACAACTTCCTATGTTACCAAAGATGAAAATTCAGACCTAGAATTTCTAGTAAGGACAATTTCTCCAGATATTCCCATTTTATCCGTAAATCCGGGCTTGGGCAAATCAACAAAAAATGGACTAATAATGTATGACAAGGGTGTCGTAAAGGAAGGGGTAGGATCTGGTGGTGCCTTAATTGCATTGCTATTGAAATTAAATAGATCTCTTGATAGAGATACTTTTTTAAGAAATGTTGAAGAAGAATATGAAAGAAATATTGAAAATATTATGGTGTGATAGAATAGTGGTTACCTTCAAGTTCGCATTGAATTCAACTTTAGTCTAAATTATTTTACTGTGACAGATTTTGCAAGATTACGCGGATAATCAGGATTTGCGTTGTTACAAATAGAAAGATAATAGGCCAAAAGCTGCAGTGGGATTACTTCGATCAGTGGATAGAGGAATTCACTTATCGTTGGAATGGTTATTTGGTAATCGTATATTTCATCCTTCTTGTTTGAAATGCCAACTATTTTTGCACCTCTTGATTTTATGGTATGAATGTTTGATAATGTATCAACATAAGTAGAGTCGTTTGGATGAATGACTATTACTATGCTATTGTTATCTATTAGTGCTAAGGGACCATGTTTTAATTCACCAGCAGCCATTCCCTCGGCATGAATGTACGACAATTCCTTAATCTTTAGAGCTCCTTCAAGACATATAGGAAAATGTAGAGATCGACCAAGTATGTAGATATCCTTTGAACCTTTTATCTGATTTGCAACACTTTCAATCTGCGAATCCAGTTCTAGTACCTGATTTATTGTTGTGGTCAAAAGCTCCTTACTTGTGGATATCCCATTTGATTTTCTACCGATTATGTCCACAACATAGTACAACAGCGCAATTTGACTTGTGAAACTCTTGGTTGCAGCAACACCTATTTCAGGGCCGCAGTTAACTTCCAGATAAGAATCACTCAATCTAGCAAGAGAGGAAGTCGGAATATTAACTATTGAGAGTACTTTGGCTCCCATATTCTTTGCAGATTTTACAGATTGTAGTACATCAGCAGTTTCCCCACTTTGAGAGATCGCCAGTAGAACTGAATTTTCGTCCAACAAATCAGATGAATATTGAAATTCACTTGACATTATGGTTTCAACGTGAATCTTTGATTTTGAAAAAATTTGTTTTGCGAGTAATGCAGAATGATAACTTGTTCCACTTCCAGTGATATAGATATTTTTGGCACCTGTAATGATATCACAGAATTTCTCTAAATTCTTCTTGTCTTGTTCCATGCTCTTTACTATTGTTTGATGCTGCTCATGAATTTCCTTTAATGTATAGTGTGAATACTTTCCTTTATCAGCATCACCAAACTCCCAAGCAACTTGTGTTATATTTCTTGAAATTCTATCTCCATCAAAATTGAAAAAAGAGATATCACTATCGTTGATTACGACTATATCACGATTATCCAGAAAAATTGCACGGTCTGTGTAATTCAAAAATCCTAGAATATCACTAGACAGAAAATAGTCATCGTTACCAACACCCACTATGAGTGGTTCATCATATCTAGCCCCACACATGGTTGACGAGTTAAATACTGCGACAAATGCGAAAGAACCTACTAATCGCTTGCATGTAAAGATCATGGATAACCGAATATCTCTAGTAATCTCAAAATACTCTTCCAAAAGGTGAGCAATAACTTCACTGTCAGTCTCACTATTGAATTCATGACCCGACCTGTGCAGTTCATCCTTTAGTTCAATATAATTTTCAATTATGCCATTGTGCACAACAGCGATGGTCGAGTTACAAGCAAGATGAGGATGTGCATTAGAGTCAACGATACTTCCATGCGTTGCCCAACGCGTATGTCCAATTCCTAATTTACCAGGTAATTCATCAAGTCTTAAGGACTTGTTGACTTCTGCAACTTTACCGACTCCTTTACGTAACATGAGTTTTCCAGATTTAATAGTCGCAATACCCACACTATCGTATCCTCTATATTCCATCTTTTTGAGACCTTCAATTAATACGGAAGATGCGTGTTCATTGCCCTTGTATCCAATTATTGAACACATAACACTATTCTACAATTTAATTTGGTTTAAAATAATTACTAACATCACAAGTTACCACTACAAAAAAAATTATAACGCTTTTGAAGAATCATGCGCTTCATTAATGCAAAACAATTTTACCATATTATGCTACTTTACATACCAGACAAGATTAATATATAATAGTTAGTCAACCATTAATTGATGAATAGGAAAAGCCTTGTGTATTCTTTGGATGAAAATGCATTCACGAAGGAGATTCTAATTCTCGAAAAACCAAGTGAAATACGTATTTTGTCAAATCCCATAGCATGGAAAATTGTAAATTTATTGGCAGGTCGTCCAATGTATCCGGCTCAAATCGCAAAGGAACTCAAGATTTATGAACAAAGTGCATATTATTACATAAGGAAATTACTAACCATTAGAGCTATTGGTCAAGTTGAAACATCATTCGTACGTGGTGGCACTGCGAAACTTTACAAAACAGAATATGCAGCGTTCGGAATAGAAATGAATTGGGGAGAGAGGAAATTTGAAAATGTAAAAAATGGAAAAATTAATAGAAATGTCCGGACATTTTTTGAAGACTTTATTGTTGATGGGTTATTCAATGGTGTGATAGTGGTGGGTGCTCCAGACCCACATGGTCCTTACCGGTCGTCTGCAAGGGATGGCCACTACGCGACACAACTTGCTTTTTTCTTGGGTAGTTTTTGTAGACTACCACAAAATTTTGTTGTAAAATTAGATGTCGATGCAAAGTCGGAAAAAATATCAAGAACAGAAAATATCATATCTATTGGCGGTCCTGGAACAAATATTATTACTTCAGAATTTAACAGGTATTTACCAATACGATTTGATGAATCCAATTATTGGTCTGGTTTGATAGCTCCACAAGGAAGAACTCATACGCTTGATAATCACGGGTTAATTGCAAAAATTAGAAATCCTTTCTCTGAAAAGGTAAATATCGTAATCATAGCAGGAGTCAGATCGGCTGGAACTAAATCAGCTATAATTGCCTTAACAAATCATGGGAACGAAATACTAAAAAAATTCAATCAAGACGACAATTGGGCGGTTGTAGTTCAGGGCTTTGATATGGATTCAGATGGAAAAATAGATACCATAGACATTGTAGACGAAATATCTACTAACAGTCGTTGAGTAATTTTTAGATGCTAACTAGCTGCGGCTTCTGTTGTCTTGTTTGGTGCTACTACATGAACTAGTATTTTTGGTTCATCTTCTTTCTTTACTAGATATCCGGGTAAGTTTACCTTCCTACTTCCGATTGATACATGACCGTGGATCACAACTTGCCTTGCTTGGAACGGAGATTTCAAACCCATTTTTCTCATCACGATTGTCTGCAATCTTCTCTCGAGTATGTCCTCAATTTTCAAGTTCAAAATATCATCTAAAGAAGCAGTACTGGTCAAACCTAGCCTATTTAGGAATGACAATAGAAGCGATTCCTTTTCCTGTCTATCTTCAAGGGTCAGCGCAAGCAGTGTTCTTGCTTGATTCCTAAAATTTGCAACTTTTGTTTGTGCCTTCCATAATTCTCTTTTATTCCTGAGCCCATAAGAACCGATAATATACAA
>Ga0193740_1000508_pt1 | contig 10314 bp, 4 predicted proteins | sample L2s1metaG_FD_145072 | JGI IMG/M metagenome (GOLD analysis project Ga0193740, IMG submission 145072) | Soil microbial communities from a riparian zone of the East river system, Colorado, United States - L2s1 | ecosystem: Environmental > Terrestrial > Soil > Riparian zone | place: USA: East River... | reverse complement strand
GTTCTTTTCTAAAAAATCGGTTGCATACGCACCAAGACTCCAGTTATGTCCATCAGCACTTACTTCGCCATCAACATAAAAATTATCAAGCAATACAAACTCTTTTGCAAGATTGTGTTGATTAGGAGTAATGCGTTCTCCAAACAATACCAAACTTGTATCACCATTACCACCGGGCATATCGCCTAAAACCTGGTCGTAGGTGCGGTTTTCTTTTACTACATAAAATACATATTTGATCGGTGACTTATCACCCACCTTCATTGGAATTGGATTACCCGCTTCTCCCTTTGAAACTTTTTCATTTTCCTTTTTGTATGGAGTATTATTATAAACTACTTGAGAATAGATGCCAAGCTTTTTTTCATCAGGCGCATTGATAATGCTCATCGTCCCTTTAAACAAACCGCCGATATACTCAATACGGCTTCTGTGCTCATCATAAATAGCTTGTTGATAGCTTACCTCATCTTTTTTATTTGTCGGGTCTGGTCCTTTTGCATTTGGCTTGGATGAAAAACCTTTTCCATTTGCCACAAATATTTTTTTACCGATCACTTTTACACTGGTGGGATACCAGCCAACTGGGATAAAACCCTCGCTATGACTAAATCCCGGTTTCGCAACATCAAAAACCGCCAAACAATTATTATCTGCATTTGCAACATATAATGTTTTTTCGTCGGCACTTAATGCGAGACCATTCGAAGTAGAACCCGGAGGTGCGTCAGGAAATAAAGCAGCATTCAATGTTTCGATCACTTTGCCCTCTATTGTATTAATTACCGAAACAGAGTTATCATTGGCATTAGCAACAAAAAGATATTTGCCGTTCTTCGTTAAGCAAAGCTCATTTGGGTTATCACCGACTGGGATCTCTGAAATAATGGCTTCTGCTTTTGTGTCAAATACAATGAGCTTATCACAACCCCAACAACTGAGATATAATTTCTTCTTATCGGGTGAAAGAAGGCAAGTGTAACCTTCTCCGCCCAAAACAATTTTCTTTTTAATTTTCTTAGTAGAAAGATCAATAATGTAAAGTGAATTGTCTTCCCTGGTCACCACATACATTATCTTTCTTGCATCATCAATTTCAATTCCCGCAGGACCAATTTTATTTGGCCATTTATCGCCAAGTTTGATGCTGTCCTTCAAAATAAGATTATTAATAGTAACAGCATATTTCAAAATCCAGTTATCATGTCCACCTGATGCATACAAGAATTTTTCATCGGCAGAAAATTTTAAGCCATACCATCCTTTTTTTATTTCTGTTGTAGCTAATACTTTATCGTTTACTGCATCAATAAGCTGAAGCGAGTGAACACTCTGCCCATTATTGGTGACTGCAATAAGTTTCTTTGATGGTGAAACAGCCATGTTCAACGGAAGATCACCCAATGGCAAAGCTTTTCCAACAGGAGTAAGACTCCATCCATTTGGTAGGCCAACTCTTTTTGATTCGATCTGCTGGAGAGTTTGAGAAAATAAATTACTGCAAATGATCAATACCGGTACAAACAAAAGTTTTCTCATAAAATTTCTCATTATTGAAAGGTACGAAGCTATAAGAAATACCCGTAAAGTGGTATTGAAAAGATATTAAGTGTGTTTTACCTTTTGTAAATGTCTTTGCCAGTAATTCATGTATGGAAAAAAGCGCCGTTCATCCGGTTCCTTCTTCCTTTAATTGCCGGAATTGTTTTACAATGGCATTTGCAGATCTCACCCGGAGTTTTATGGCTATTACTATGCATTTCTTCAATTACAACAATCACCTTTTTCCTCATTCCTTTTTTTAAACGGTATAAACTTTCTGCTTTAAGTGGAATAGCAGCTATCATATTATTCATTGCTATGGGTGGATTGTTGTCATGGTATAAAAATATTCAGCATGATAAAAATTGGTTTGGTAAAAAGTATAAAAATGAAAATGCTCTTATTGTAACATTAATTGAAAACCCTGTTGAAAAAACAAGATCTTATAAAGCAAATGCATCAGTAGAATATATTTTACAAAAGGACTCTAGCATTAAAACAAAGGGGACTATTATCCTTTATTTTAAAAAAGACAGCAGCCTGTCAACTCTTGAATATGGATCTCAATTGATCATCACAAAACCATTACAGGAAATAAAGAACTCCGGCAATCCCGGCGGTTTCAATTATAAAAGATATTCATTATTCCAGGGGATCACTCACCAGCTTTATTTAAAAAAAACCGAGTTTGAAATTTTGCCAATTACCAATAAAAAAGTCTTTAAACAATTCATTAATACAAGCCGTGGAAAAGTGCTGAGGATTCTTCGTAAAAATATTAAAGGAGAAAAAGAATTGGGTTTAGCTGAAGCATTACTTATAGGATATAAGGATGATCTTGATAAAACATTGGTACAGTCTTACAGCAATACCGGCGTGGTTCATGTCATTGCGATCTCAGGCTTGCATCTTGGATTTATTTATTGGCTTCTACTAATGTTATTTAAACCATTACAAAAAAGAAAACTAAAGTGGTTACGACCTGTTTTCATCCTCACAGGTTTATGGTTATTTAGTTTATTAGCCGGTGCACAGCCCTCGGTTCTTCGTTCAGCAGTCATGTTTAGCTGTATAGTATTAGGAGATTCGTTTGCAAGAAGATCATCTATCTACAATACGCTTGCCTTATCAGCATTGTTACTATTATGCATCAATCCCTATTGGCTTTGGGATGTTGGCTTCCAGTTATCATACACTGCTGTATTAAGCATTGTCATCTTTATGCAACCCATTTATAATTTATTTTATACAAAAAATAAAGTACTAGACCTTATATTGAAGCTAAATGCAGTAACGATCGCTGCGCAAATCCTTACGGTACCGGTCAGCATTTATCATTTTCACCAGTTCCCAAATTATTTTTTACTGACCAATTTTTTGGCAGTGCCATTATCAAGCCTGATCCTGCTTGGTGAAATTATATTATGTGTCGTTTCTTTCATCCCCGCGATTGCAACACTTATTGGTAAAATTCTTTCCTGGCTTATCTGGGTCATGAATTCTTATATCGAGCGAATTGAGATACTGCCATTCTCTTTATGGGATGGTCTTCAAATTTCAATTCTTCAAACAATCTTATTGTTTGGAGTAGCTACCGGTCTTGGCTTTTGGCTAATGGAGAAAAGTAAAACCGGTCTTAAATATGCATTGGCTGCATTGTTTGGATTCGTTGTGCTACGGACTATGTCATTTATCCAGGCAAATAACCGTGAGCAGCTGATCGTTTATAATGTACCTCAAAAACGAGCCATTGATCTTATTGATGGAAGAAAATACCATTTCGCCGGCGATCCTGACCTGTTGGCAGATGATTTTATTAGAAACTTTCATATAAAACCATCAAGGGTTTTACATCGCATTGAACCGGCCATGAATTTTGAAAGTTATCAACAACAGGAAAATTTAATTACCTACAATAGAAAAAAAATAATGACGATAAGCGAAACAAAATATTTTGCTCCGCTTGATGAAAAGATCCTAGTTGATCTGCTGGTGATCTCCGGTAACCCTAAACTATATTTTAATAAACTGGCAGAAACATTTTCTGTAAAACAAGTTGTTTTTGATGGCTCCTGTCCTGCCTGGAAAATTAGTTATTGGAAAAAAGATTGCGATTCCTTACAAATTCCTATTCACGACGTAAGTGAAAAAGGGGCTTTTGTGATGAATTTTCGTTAATTATTTACTTCTTTTTAAAAAGGATTTTAGAGCTAGTCCAATTATTCGAAGCATCTATAAACTGAAGCAATTTATCAAAATTTGCTCCAGGTTCATAGTTATGCAGGTAATGTTTTATGACTTTAATGGTTACAAGATTATCTGTATTGCTAGCTTCAACTATAAAAAATCCTGTTTCATTTTCTACCTTTACATTCAATGCCGCAACGCCGTCAACAGAGTAACCATCGGGAATCGTAAACTCGATATTATATTCTATACTTCTTGCAAACTGCATATAAACATCCATGTCTCTCTTTCTTTGCTCATCTTTTATTAGTAGTGGTTGCCCCTGTATTTTGCCTATTTCAACAATAAAATTACTCCCTGCTTTTTTCACTAAGCCGTTCAGATTAAATGATGAGCTATAGACAAAATCAGGAGAGATATGTCTTACACCAAGGTTATCTACTTTATAATCTTTCATGTCAGTAACATCCTGTTCAAACCATTCCTTGGCGTCATTGGTAAAAGCATCTTTTTGTTTTCTTCTAGCTTCCGCAAAAGCATTCTTTAAATCATCAATTCCTTTCTTAGCGTTTTTATTTTTTTTCATTACTTCAAAAATTGTTTCCTTTTCACCTAAAGCTTTTCTTTCAGATTCATAATAGTCCTCAAAAAGAATTAAATTTTTTTGAACATCTCTTTTATAATGCCCTTTTAAAGTAGTAGAACGCTTGATTGAAAGGATTTCCTGATCAGGCCCTAGGGAAATATTTAAATTTTCTATCCGGCTATTATCTTTTGAAGATCTCGCCGTAGTTGATGGGCCATCCTCAATTTTCGTAAGTTCTCCTTCTTTTTTACTGCCAATAAGGGAATTAGCGGGATTATTGAATGTGAAACTCTTCGTGTTTTTTACTCCATCAATGTTTGCGGATGTTTCAAACGGCAGATCATAGATTGATCTGAGTGAAAAAAATGCATTTTCGCCTTTTAAATATGTTGTAGGAACAAAGTTATTTGAATACATTATTTCGCTCATTCTATATCCTTTGCGGTCATCGCTGATCATTAAAGCTGGTTCCAGGCCTGCTCTTTTAAAAGTAAAAAATAATGGAAGTGTATATTTATTTCCATAATCAATCTCACCCGTTTTAATAATGCCAGGCACTTCATTAATGCTTGGATAGAAGAAAAAATCGAAACGAAATGAATAAAACAATAAGGCTGCTTTTTCTTTGTTGCTTACCGAATTAAAATCTACCCCTATATTTTTAGCTCTTTTTTTAGCATGGTCAACAATCTGGCCATATTGGGTTTGATAAACTTTTGACAGGTATTCACTATAAAAAGTCTGTGAATATTCCGTTGCTAAACCATCCAGGGCCTCGATATTATCCTTTATATTATAGGTTTCACCAGGCTTTTTCAAGTCCCAATATTTACGTTGATATGCGGATGCATTACTCAATAAAATATTGATTTGTATAAATGGCAATTGTCGTGCAGGTGCTATCCATAGTGCCGTTTCGAACGGTGGTATGTTTACCTTGTCAACCTCCATGATAATATCTTTATCACTATTCTTGCTCACTTTCAATTCAGGCGCACCATTAAAACTGCGGTATTCCACTGCATATTTTTTTCCAAGCTCCGCATGAAAAGAATAATTTAGTATTGGTGCATCATCAAAAAGTGTTATTTGATACGCCTTACTTAGGGAAAACTCATTCATTTCATTATCGACGGCAATAAAATAATCCAAGATATCGCCAGGCTGGAGATCAGGTATTGCTATTTTCGCTTTTTTTTCTGATGACTCATTTTTAGTAAGTACGACATCATCTGCATAAATTTCTTTTACACTACCATTAGGTTTTGTTACTCTTATCCCGATATATGTATTCGCTTCATTATCGGTAAAAAAGCCGCTTGATCTTTCAAAAAGAGTAAAACTTAATTCAGAGTATTCAGTAACGGCATTTTTATCGTTTAATTTTACAATTTCCCTTACTATTTCGGTCAGGCGTTGCTCCTTTTTATTACCAAAAGAAAGACCTTGAAACCCGATCCTCGATTTACTGTCAGCAGTTAGCTCTGCATGATGAGCAATTACTACTTTGGAAGCATTTGCGTATTGCTGGGGAATATCTTTAATTTTGAATTTTGAATCATTCCATGCCCAAACTTGTTTACGCATCTCTTCAGCTTCCTTACGATATTTTTTCTGATCTTTTGACTGACCAAAGCAACTTATTAAAATGAATACAAGTGAAATTATAAGGATAGTTTTTTTCATGTCCGTTTATTTTTTCTGGATTAATTCAAGTTGCTGGTCATAAAATTTTTCACGAGGTAAACGACTTTTGTAATGAATTTGCGATAAGTCATTTCTTCTTGAACAGCAATTTTGCATTTAACCAGGTATTGGACGCATCAATAAAAGCAAGCATCTTATCGAAATTGGCTGCTGATTCATAGTTATGCAAGTATTGCTTTCTGACTTTGATCGTTACTAATTTATCTGTACTGCTTGCTTCAACTATAAAAAGTCCCGTTTCGTTTTCTACTTTAGTGTTCAGAACTTGCACTCCATCAACTGCATACCCATCAGGAATCACCAGCTCAATAAGATAGCCAATACTTCTTGCAAAAGGCGCATACACATCCAACGTTCTTTTTCTTTGCTCTTCTTTTACTGATAATGGCTGGCCCTGCAGCTTACCTATTTCAACAATAAGATTATTACCTGCTCTCTTTACAAGCCCATTAAGGTTAAAGGATGAGCTATACACAAAATCCGGAGATGTATGTCTCACACCATAGTTCTCCACTTTAATATCTTTCATGTCAGTGATATCCTGTCCAAACCATTCCTTCGCATCTTTTACAAAAGCATCTTTTTGATTTTTCCTTGCTTCTGCAAATGCATTCTTTAATTCAGCAACATATTTTTTCGTTTGCTTGCCATCCTGAAGGTATTCGAGCAATGATTTTTCCCCACGAAAATAATTTCTCTCATACTCATAATAATCTTCGTATAAGATAAGATTGCGCTGAGCATCTACTTTATAAAAACCTTTTAGAGTTGTATTGCGCTTAACGGCAACGGCACCCTGGTCAGGTATTAATGAAATACTCATCCTTTCTATTCGTGCATTTTTATCGGCTGTGCTTACAGGTGCATTAGGACCCGGAGCTACGTTTGTCAGATCAGCCATTTTTTTATAGCTCGTCACTGCAGCAGGATGATCAAATGTAAAGCTCTTTGTATTCTTTGCTCCCTCAACTACCGCGGGCACTTCCAAAGGCAGGTCATAAATTGACCATAAAGAGTAAAATTTATTGCTGCCTTTTAAATAGGTAGTTGAAATAAGATCACTGCCGGTCATTGCTTCATTCATTCGAAAACCGGTGCGATCGTCGCTGATCATCATTGCAGGCTCAAGACCCGCAGCTTTAAATGTAAAGAACAATGAGTGAGTAAGACCTCTGTATTCAAGCGCACCTTTGTTTACAGTAGCTTTCATATTATCCAGGTCGGGTTGCAATAATCGGTTGAAACGATAGGTGTAAAAAAGAAAGTTCGCTTTTTCTTCATCATTCAACGATGAATAGTTAAGCCCCATCTTCTTTGCCTTTTTCTTGGCATCATCTTCTATGTCGTCCCACTGCATTTTAGAATATTTCATCCAATAACCATCATAATAAACTTTTGAATAATCATTTGCAAGGCTTTCAATGGCCACTTCGCTGCTTGTAATTTTATTTACCTCCCCCGGTTTTCTTGTATTCAAATATTTACTGCCAATTCCTGAATACCCTAGTGAAAAGTTGATTCGAATAAATGGAAGCTGTCTTGCAGGTGAAGCCCACAAAGAAGTTTCAAACGGAGGGATATTTGTTTTTTCAACATCAATGACAATTTCTTTTTCATCATTTTTATCGACCTTTAATTCCGGTGCTCCATTATAGCTACGATATTCAACTGCATATTTTTTTCCCAGCTGTGCATGAAAAGAAAGGCTAAGGATCGGTGCATCATCAAAAAGCAACACCTGGTACGCTTTTGTACTCATGTCATTGGTCATATTATGCTCTGATGCGATAAAGTAATCAAGGATATCTCCCGGTTGCAGGTCGGGAATAGCTACCCTGGCTTTCTTTTCCGATGATGCGTCTTTAGTGAGCACAATATCGTCAGCGTTTATCTCTTTCACCGATCCATTGGGTTTTGTTACTCTTACACCAATATATGTTGTCATTTTATCGTCGGTATAAAAACCACTTGATCTTGCAAGCCTTGTAAAGCTTAATTCAGAATATTCACTCACCGCATTCTTATCATTTACCTTTATTATTTCTCTTACTACTTCACTAAGGCTTTGTTCTTTTTTCGAGCCAAATGCCAAACCATAAAAAGCAACTTTTGATTTACTGTCTGCAGTAAGGTCAATGTGGTGAGCGATTACAACCTTAGAAGCATTGGCATACTGTTGTGGTATATCTTTTACTCTGAATTGTGGCTTATCCCAGGCCCATACCTGTTTACGCATTTCTTCGGATTCTTTACGGTATTTGGCTTCGTCTTTTGATTGTGCGAATGTGCCGATAACTGTGATCAGCAAAGAAAAAATGACTGTGACCTTCTTCATGTTTAGCTTATTTTTTCTGAACGAGTACAAGTTGTTGGTCATAAAATTTTTTTAGTTGTTGTATATCTCTATTCCATTGAAGAAAATCCTCAGGTTTTAATTCAGTATGGTTCAAGACAATTTCATTTTTATATACAATTTTGCCTGGCGGGTTAGAATAAGAAGCGACAAAACTGTATCCGGGTTGTTTGATCTGTAATTTTTCAGGAAGGTTTGCTGGTATTTTATCCGTTGGTAATTGGATCTCTGTTTCAAATACAAGGTTATTTTTGAAATCGAACCAGTAAGGGAGTTTTCTTTTCGTGGTATCTATTTTAAAGTTCTCCAGGTTACGTCGGTTATCAATTTCCAGGTAAGCTTCTTTATCAAAAACTGAAAGTACGTCTTTCCACAAAACATCATATTCCACTTTCAGATCAGCATTATAATTTGAAAGATTATCAATTTTCAAATTACTTATCTCAAAATTCAATTTTCCTTCTGCTAAAAATTGTTTTAATGCATTTTCCTGTTTGTCTTGCTTTATTTCGTTCAGCGCAGATAATAACCATTCCTTATTTTCTCCTTTCCACACTTGTACAATATGTCCTTTTAAATTGTTCCCGTCAACAGTAAATTTTCTGGATTCGGTTGCCGTGTTTTGCAAATGCGTTTCGACAGGTACTGTTTCTAACAAATAATTGTTGCCACTCTCAATCAAAGTTTGTTTCCCTTGTATTCGTTCAGCAATTTCCCCATAACCAATATATTTTTCCGTAGCATCAAGATAAACAGGTTTACCATTCTTCATCCAGGCGCAAATCATATGATTATCCACCGATAAGGAAGGTGTACTGTAATTATAAACAATATGTTTTGTACCTATCCAACATCTCCGGGCATCTAAATTTATTGATCGAAGCATATTGGTTAACAGGTTTGCCATACCCTTGCAATCGCCATATTTTTTTCTTAAAACCTCCTGTGCCTTTTCTGGCTTAAACCCCGCAATACCATTTTCGAAAGCTATATAACGGATATTATCTTGTACCCATTGAAATATTTTTTTTACTTTTTCTTCATCCGTAGTTAAGTCTTTTATTATTTCTTCAGTTGTTTGCTTTACCACCTTCTCTTCATCACCTATTTGTTTTATAAGGTTTTTGTACCAGTCATATTGCTCTTTTACAGTTTTAAAATATTCGTAACTGGTTCCCTTTGCCTGCGCAGATTTACTCAAAACAAGAATGTGCGGAACGTAATAGGTTGGACCTGGAGAAGAAATCTCATTGCGCATAGCAGGCATGTTCTTCATGCTATATGTATAAATGGTAGCATCCCCACCTTGACTTACGTTTTTTTGAATACCATATTTTTCAAAGTTGAATTCTTTTATTTCCACCTGCATCCATGAAGGAACGACCAGTTTCACTTCCTGGTTTTTTATCTCTTCCCTATCCATGAAAAAGATGTTGGTAAAATAGCGGGGATCAAGTATGGTTTTTTTAAACACTACTTCTGAAGTACTTCCAATATCAAGAATAGGTAATTGAAAATAGCAAATGTGTGCATCCGAATAAAAGACACCATCTACATTATAATATTCATATTTAGGAACGACATCGTGCTTTTTTGACTTATTAATATATATATCAACATCATCGATGGTCTCATAATTATTATAAAACTCTGCAACGGGAATGGTGGTTCTGTAACTTTCACATCTAAAAACCTGGTGGCTCTCCATTTTTATTTGAATGGGGTGATCCGAATTGCCGGTCACAAACCTATATTCAATTGTACTATTACTTATAACAATGTTTTTTTGCGGGGATTGAGAATCTTCCTGAGCAGAGATTTTCAGGAAAAGGGCAAGTAAAAAAAAAGTGGATATTGGTTTTATCATATTTCAAATTTATAATATCAGATTGGTTTTTAAAAGCTTTGAATAAATTAATGTCTTTAAAAAATGGTAGCT
>Ga0193740_1000507_pt1 | contig 10318 bp, 12 predicted proteins | sample L2s1metaG_FD_145072 | JGI IMG/M metagenome (GOLD analysis project Ga0193740, IMG submission 145072) | Soil microbial communities from a riparian zone of the East river system, Colorado, United States - L2s1 | ecosystem: Environmental > Terrestrial > Soil > Riparian zone | place: USA: East River... | reverse complement strand
GGTTGCCCTGTGGATACACATGGTGTAACACGTGATACGGATGGTGATGGAGTTCCTGATTGTAAGGATAAAGAGATAATCACTCCAACATATTGTCAACCAGTTGACGCTGATGGTATCGGTAAATGCCCTTGCGATACAACTTGTGTGGGTAAAGGCGGACCAATAGAACGTACTTGCTCTGAGTTATTAGGTGCATTACCAAGTGTAAGCTTTGCAAAGAACTCAGTCAAATTGAGCGATGATGCAAAGAGACTTTTGGCAGTAGTTGCTGATCGTATGCGTAACTCTCCAGGTTGCAACGTAGTAGTAACCGGATATTGCGCTGGTAATAAAGTTGAACAACAAAGAAGCTGGGATAGAGTAAATGCAATTATCAACTACCTGATCGAAAAAGAAGGGGTGAGTGGTGATCGCCTCATCTTTAAATACGGTGAAGAAGGTGGTGATTGTGACACTGTTGATATTCGCGGGGCTAATGCAGGTGAAGAAGGACCTAATACTGTTCCTGCTCCTCACCCAAATCTTAGAAAGAATTAATAATTAGTTATTGATAAAAAGACCCCTGATTTTTGGGGGTCTTTTTTTATTCAAGCATTATAGCCCGGGCAAAGAGACTCTTTCACAGTTGCAGTGCAGTATTATAATAATCTTAACCACGTTATCTTGGCACTCATTAATTTTTAGAGCAGATTTGCCGGATTAAATCTATCTTTGCCCACTTTTTATGAGAGTTTTTCTATTGTTTATCATCGTCGGATTAATCAGCAGTTGTAGCGGAATCAATAAGATTTTAAAGAACAAAGACCCTGAATATAAACTGCGTATGGCCGAGCAATACTATGTAAAGAAGAAATATAATGTTGCTCAAACCCTTTATGAGGATGTAATGCCGCATTTTAAAGGAACAGCAATTTTTGAGGATCTGTATTATAAGTACGCCTATTGTGCTTATTATCAGAAGGATTATTTGAACGCTGAGAATCTATTCAAAAACTTTCTTGAGGTTTTCCCCAATAGCACCAAAGCCGAAGAGCTTGATTATATGCGGGCACTGTGCTTTTATAAAATGTCGCCTAAAGTTCCATTAGATCAATCAAATACGATGAAAGCAATGGGCATGCTACAGACATTCATTAATACCCATCCAGGCTCTTTAAGAAATAAGGAGGCCAATGAGTTTATTGAGATTTGCCATGATAAAATGGAAGAGAAGGAGCGGATTGGAGCAAAATTATATTACGATTTGGGCCAGTTTAGGGCAGCAGGGGTGTCATATACTACCTTACTTAACGATTTTCCTGATTCAGAAATGTGTGATGAATATAAATTAATGGTTATAAAATCTTACTTTAAATTTGCTGAATTGAGTGTTGATGAAAGGAAGGTGGAACGTTTTGAGCAGGTGATAACAGAATGTAACGATTTTATTGACCGCTTTCCTGACAGCAAATTGATAAAAGAAGTTGAACGATATATTTTGCTAACAAATAACAACATTAAAAAAATCTAAATAATGAGCAAATTAAGACGCCAACTTAGTGTTGGTACCAGCAACATAGTTGAAACAAAGAACCTGAATGATATTAAAGAGAAAACAGGCAATTTGTATGAATCTATTTCCATAGTTGGAAAAAGAGCGAACCAGATCAATATTTCTTTGAAAGAAGAATTGCACAACAAACTGGAGGAGTTCGCTAGTCATACGGATAGCCTTGAAGAAATTCATGAGAATAAAGAACAGATCGAAATTTCAAGAGCTTATGAAAGAATGCCAAATCCGGCCTTACTTGCCACCCAAGAGTTCATGGAAGACAAGGTTTATTTTCGTAAAGGAGAAGATGAGCTTTTTAGTTAATAAACTAAAAGAGTATTACTATTTAATAAATTATTTTAGCGTCCCGTTTCTGGGACGCTTTTAGTTTTCTGATAGTTAGTTTTAATTTTATAAGCAAATGCTGAAAGGCAAGAAAATATTGTTAGGAATTACGGGAAGCATAGCTGCTTATAAATCTGCATTTCTTGTCCGGTTGTTGGTAAAAGCAGGTGCTGAAGTAAAAGTGATCATGACGCCATCTTCAACTGATTTTGTTTCAAAACTCACTCTTTCCACCCTTTCAAAGAATAAAGTGTTGATCGATTTGTTTGATCAAAATTCATGGGCCAATCATGTTATGCTCGGCAGATGGGCTGATGTTATGTTGATTGCTCCACTGAGTTGTAATACGCTTTCTAAATTGGCCAATGGCCAGTGCGATAATTTATTACTTGCAGTTTATTTATCTGCCAATTGCCCCTTGGTTGTTGCTCCTGCTATGGATGAAGATATGTGGCATCATCAGTCTACAAAACTGAATATTCAAAAACTTATAGGTTTTGGGAATAAGATTATTCCGGTTGACAAAGGTGAACTTGCCAGCGGATTAGTGGGTGATGGGCGAATGGCTGAACCAGAAACAATTGTGAAATTTATTGAGGATTGTTTGAGTATATCTAAATCCTTATCTGGAAAAAAAGTATTGGTTTCTGCTGGTCCAACATACGAGCCGATTGATCCGGTTCGTTTTATTGGTAATCATTCATCCGGTAAAATGGGATTGGCAATTGCAGAAGAGTTATATGCCCGTGGCGCCGATGTAACATTGATCATGGGGCCATCATCAATTATTTTGCCACAGAATGGAATAAAGTCCATTAGAGTTAATACAGCAGAAGAAATGCATGCAGCTTGCACAAAACAATTCGATAAATCAGATATTGGTGTAATGGCAGCAGCTGTTGCTGATTATACACCAATAAAAGTGGCCATGACTAAGGTTAAAAAAACCAGTGACGAACTTATAATTGAATTAAAAAAAACAAAAGATATTTTAAAAAACCTGGGGGAAAATAAATCTTCTAGACAAGTATTAGTATGCCCTCGAAAAAATGAAGAATAAAAATGCCGACATGATCGTGATGAATTCATTAAATGATAAAGGCGCCGGTTTTGGTACCGATACAAATAAAATCACCATCTTTGATAAAAGCGGTAAAGAGTTTAATTATGAGCTTATGTCAAAAAAAGAGGCAGCTAAAAATATTGTTGACACCATTATCCAATTATACTATGCTTAAACAAATGATCCTCCTTATTTCATCTTTCGTTATTTATTTATTTGGTCAATCCCAGGAGCTCCGGGCAAGACTAACTGTCAATGTGAATAAGGATGAGGTGCCCACAACAGTCGATAGAAAAATTTTCCAGACACTTCAAGCCGGACTTACAAATTTTATCAATAACAGGAAATGGACAAATGATGTTTTCCAACCAGCTGAAAAGATACAATGCAATTTCCTTCTTAGTATAAATGGTGTTGTTGGTACAAATGAGTATCGTGCAACGCTTACTGTACAGGCAGCCCGCCCTGCCTACAACTCAACATATCAATGCCCGCTGATAAATTATATGGATGAGACAATCGTTTTTCGGTATGTTGAATTTCAGCCCATAGAATTTAATGAGAACCGCGTTCAGGGAAATGATCCAATGGTGGCAAACCTGACAGCTGTATTTGCATACTGGGTATATATTATTCTGGGGTTTGATTATGATTCTTTTTCCTTGCGAGGCGGTGATCCTTATTTTATCAAAGCACAGAATATTGTGAACAATGCGCCGGAATCAGGGGCCATTACAGGCTGGAAAAATTATGAAAATCAAAGAAACCGTTACTGGCTCGCAGAAAATATAAATAACAACAGGTATGCACTTTTTCATGATGCCCTCTATTTATATTATAGGAATGGAATGGATCTGTTGTATGAAAATGAAGAGGAAGCCAGGAATGGTGTTTTAAATTGCCTTAATTATTTGTCAACTATTAACAAAGAAAATCCCAATTCGATGATCATGCAATTTTTTTTCCAGGGAAAAAGCAATGAATTTGTAAAGATTTTCAGCAAGGCAAAAAAAGATGTAAAAGACCGGGCCTTAAATCATTTATTGAAATTAGATGTGACGAATACCCGCATTTATAATGACCTTAAATGAGATTTTTCTTTTTTATAATTCTTATCATTTCAAATTTTGCATGTATTAGGGATAACAAAATTCCAAAAGATGTTATACCTCAAAATCAAATGCGCAAAATAATGTGGGACCTAATGCGTGTAGACGCTTACGTGACCGATTTTATTATGAAAGACAGCACCCGAGATAAAAAAGCAGAAAGTGCTAAACTTTATGAAAAAGTATTTAACATTCACGCCACCACCAGAGAATCCTTCAAAAAAAGTCTTGCATTTTACCAAAGTCGACCTGATCTGTTTAAAGCGATAAGTGATTCACTTCGAGTTGATGAAAAAAAATCTCAGCAATACCCGGACGAAAAAAAGCCGCAGGTTGATACTACACTCAGGAAAATGAAATTGAATAAGAAACTGATTGAAAAGAAGCCATAGGGCTACTTCCTCGTATTTTTGTTTAATAAATTTCCAGTATGAATAAAATTTTAAGCGGGGCTGATGAGGCAATTCATGATATTAATAGTGGCGCTACTATAATGTTGGGTGGATTTGGACTAAGTGGTATTCCAGAGAATTGCATTGATGCCCTGAAACGGAAAGGTTGTACTGATCTTATTTGTATTTCCAACAATGCGGGTGTTGATGATTTTGGATTAGGATTGTTACTTAAAACAAGGCAAATAAAAAAAATGCTAAGCTCCTATGTAGGAGAAAACGAAGAGTTTGAACGACAATTGCTCAGTGGGGAGCTTGAAGTCGAATTGATACCACAGGGCACATTAGCAACAAGGATCCAGATGGCTGGCATGGGCATACCAGCTTTTTTTACACCCGCCGGTTTCGGAACAGAGGTAGCGACGGGGAAAGAAATAAGAGAATTTAATGGTAAAATGTATTTGATGGAGAATGCGCTTCATGCAGATTTTGCTATTGTAAAAGCATGGAAAGGGGATAGGTTTGGAAATCTTGTATTTACAAAAACAACAAGAAATTTTTCAACATCAATGGCAAAGGCCGGAAAGATCACTATTGCAGAGGTTGAAGAGTTGGTTGAACCAGGAGAATTGAATCCGGATCATATACATGTAGCAGGAATTTATGTGCATAGAATTTTCCAGGGAAATAATTATGAAAAAAGAATAGAAAGACGAACTGTTCAAATTAAAAACTGATCAAGCAAAATTTATGGCTATTGATAAATATGGGATTGCAAAAAGAATTGCGCAAGAGCTTAAAGACGGGATGTATGTAAATCTTGGAATTGGTATTCCAACTCTTGTTGCCAATTTTATTCCAAATAGAATTAGCATTATGCTGCAAAGTGAAAATGGAATGCTTGGCATGGGCCCGTACCCGGTCGAAGAAAAGATCGATGCGGATCTTATAAATGCCGGTAAAGAGACGGTAACGATTTTACCCGGCGGCGCTTTTTTTGACAGCGCTGAAAGTTTTGGAATGATAAGGGCAGGTAAAGTAGATTTAACAGTACTAGGTGCTATGGAAGTAAGTGAGACGGGTGATATTGCTAACTGGAAAATTCCTGGGAAGATGGTGAAAGGAATGGGAGGTGCTATGGACCTTGTTGCAAGTGCACGAAATATTATTGTTGCAATGATGCATACAAATCCAAAGGGTGAATCGAAATTATTACCTGCATGTCAATTGCCACTTACAGGAGTAGGGTGTGTAAAAAAAGTAGTAACCGATTTGGCGGTGCTTGATATTACAGCAAATGGGTTTAAATTATTAGAGAGAGCTCCCGGTGTTAGCGTTGATGAAATCAAGTCAAAAACTGCTGGTAAATTAATTATAGAAGGTGATATACCTGAAATGAAAATTTGAGCAAACTGAATCAATTAATCCACAAGATTATTTTTAACTGCAAAAAATACCAGGCCGGCTGTATTGCGGCTTCCAAATCTTTCCATTAACCTGTCTTTGATCGCTTCAACAGTTCTTGCACTGATCTCCATTTTTTGAGCAATTTCCTGGGCAGTAAATTCCATACAGATGAAACGAAGCACATCTCTTTCCTTATCGTTCAGCGTAATTTCGCTGTTCAGTGAAGGAACAACTTTCTGACGGGCATGCGAACGTTTTAGTAAAATGCGGTTGACAAAATTATTCAGATAATATCCTTTTTCGTATACATCCATTATGGCTCTTCTTATTTCCTGGGGCTCGGCATTTTTAAGCAGGTAACCGTTCGCTCCATTCTCCATCATATGGTATACGAATCTTTCATCTTCGTACATGGTCAGCACTACAACTTTTATATGTGGGTATTGTTTACTTACAATTTTGGTGGCTTCCATTCCATCTTTGCCCGGCATTCGAAGATCCATCAATATTACATCAGGCTCAGTACCTGGAATTCCCTTAATTAATTCTTCGCCATTTTCAGCTTCCAGCACAAATTTTATATTCGTATATGGACGGAGTGAGAGCACAACCCCTTTGCGGAAAATTTTATGGTCATCGGCAATGGCTACTTTAATAATTCCCATAAGTTATCAGATTGCACTAAAATTATTAATTAATTCAAAGCCACGAACATTATATATTCTGAATACAGTTTTTATGAGCTGTATGGTTCATCTTTAGGTACTTCAATCGTTACTTTATAATAAGTTTGTGAAATATCTTTTTCAAAAAGAATTTCGCCTTGCAACAGACGGATCCGGCTACCAATATTTTTTAATCCAAGCCCGATATTGCTTTTATTCAGTTTTTCAAAATCAGACTGTACAATACCGCGGCCATCATGATGCATACGGAGATAAAACTTATCAGCATGTACATTCTGCGTTAAATGGATAAAACTTGAATTGCTATGTTTAAGAATGTTATTGATTAATTCCTGTACGATACGGAATACAAGCAATTCTTTTTCCGGCTTCAGCCTGTCTTTATAATCATGAAAACGCTGGCTGGCATTTACCGTACCGCTACCACTAATTTTTTGAAACAGGTCATTGATAGCAGATTCCAATCCAAAGTTTTTAAGTGTTGGTGGCATCAGGTCATGACTTATATTTCTTATTAATTGAATAGTGTCATCAATGATCTGTCTTGCCTGATAAATACTTTGAAGCTGATGTACCTTATCCTGGTTTACGAGATTTTCGTTTAAATAGAGTCTTGCTGTGGCCAATAATGGACCTGCGTCATCATGCAGATCTGCGGCCAGGCGTTGACGTTCTTCTTCCTGCATTTTAATAGAAGCATTCAGCATCATTTTCTGCTGATCTATCTCAAGCTGCTGAAGCTTTTGCTGGAAACGCTGTACTCTGCGCTGGTGCATAATAATAAAGACCACAAGCCCGATAGTAAGTACAAGCATGCCGATAGTACCCAAAAAGAGTGCAGTGGTAGTAGATGTATTGGCTTGTAGTAAAAACATAATGGTGGATTAAATCAAATTCATATCAAGATTCGGAATTTTCTTAGAATGATTACGTGTTTGTTTTAAAGGATGCTTTTTGTATATATAGATGGAAAATGCGAATAATAAATTCTTGATGATTTCTGCAACATAAGTCATTGTCCCAAATTTATCGACCTCATTTTCATCAAGAGAATTTATAAGAATATAAAAGAAGAATGAGCCTCCGAGATAAATCATTATTCCCACGGCGAGCCAAAATCCGTAATGATTATAAATAAAAACGTCTTTTGTATTTTTTGAAAACTCGTAAAAAAAATAAAATATGTATATAAAAACCAATATAGTTTCTATACCAATTGAAATACTATCAAGCCTTTCGAATTTAACCGAGGTTATGTAAAAAAATTGATAAAGAGAGAATAGGAGGGAGACAACTATTATTAATTTTTTAAAAGGTTTATTATGGGTATTGACCCAAAATATGTAAGAAAAAAATGAATATTCGAGAAGTGTATAAATACCTTGAAAATAATTATTTGGAATATGGGACTCGAAACTTCGATAAATAAATAGTAATGCAAAAAACAAGATTCCGTATAAAGCAAGCAATACCATCAACTTATCTTTAAGCCTGGCCTTACTCAGGATAAAATACAGTGGTAGAATTAGATACGAGAAGATTACAATCGTGGATGTTATATTGGTAAACAAAAAGTTTTTCTATATTTGGATTTGCTCCAAAAATAGAAAAACTTTGTCTAGAAAGAAATAGTTCAGGGCTTAATCTTCAACCCAAATTGATATTTCCACGCTTGCGTTTGAAGGCCAAGCTCTTTTTTCAAACTTTTTCATAAATGTAATTTTTAGCCTTAAGATTAATTGTGTGGTAAAAATTGCCCAAATGAAGGGGGTTTTCAAGGGAGGAGTATTGTGTAATTGGTACTTAACTTGACTGAAATGCTTCTCCAGAGAGGGTTTCAGGCGTTTTGATAAGTATTTGTACGACATAAATACGAGTAAAAATTCTAAGTAAATTTAGTATTTTTACGGACATAAAAATAGGATGTTTACCGGAAATTGTCCGATTTTTATGCAATTTGTTAACAGATGTGGAAAACAAGAAGAAGTGTATTTGCTAGAGGAGAGTAGTCTAGCTTTGAAATAGAAAAAGAAGTTGATTGACTGCGGAGTTCGCAATGGTCTTCAAAGGATAATGTGATTTCTTTTTTTGGACGGTTTTTTCCCGATTGAGATCGGGATTAGGACATTGGATATTGAGGGAGCTAATCCTCGTCAATCAACTTGGTTCAAATGTAGATACGCATTCTAACGAGTGCAAGAGCAAATCTGCCCAACTTTATTGCTATGGTTTTTACTGACCTTGTCGTATATATACAATAAATTTTTGGGGTTGTTTTACATGGAGGTCTTTAAAATGGATATTTAGAACAAACAAACAAAATATGTAAGCTATGTATGTTATCTATTATTTTTTATTTTAAATAATTGTTCAAATGCCTCCAAAATTTATTGATTATAAAAAAGGAGTATTTTCGTCCAGCTTTTTACTTAACCCATTAAAGCGAACCAAAACACATGATTGCTGATCAAATCAAAGTTGCTATTGCCGACGACCATAAGATATTTCGTGACGGAATAAAAATGGCGCTACGCGATAAGGAATACCTGAAAATACTTTGGGAGGCTGAAGATGGAAAAGATCTGATGCATAAACTGAAGATCAAGATGCCTGATGTAATATTGATGGATATCCGGATGCCGGAAATAGATGGCATTAATGCCATCAGCCTGATCAGGAAGGAATACGAAGGATTGAAAATCATTGTCCTTACCATGTATGATGACCAGGAAATGATCACGAAGATGATGGAGATGGGTGCCAATGCATATCTAACTAAGACAACTGACCCCGAAGAAATATACCAGGCGATACTCACTTGTATGAACGATGATTTTTATTTTAATGACCTGGTGAATAAAGCCGTTCTACTTAAACTGCAGCATAAAAAGAAGGTAAGGCAATTTTATCCTAATCCTGTAAAGCTTTCTGAAAAAGAAATAAAAATACTAAAATTGATCGCTGAGGATAAAACAACAGAAGAGATCTCAAAAGAAGTATTTCTTAGTCCACGGACTATCGAAACCATACGCCAGAATATGAAACAAAAGGTCGGTGCGAAAACTATTGCAGGGTTGGTGATGTATGCCATGCGAAATAAATTATTAGAGTAATAGGTATTTATATTCTCTACATCTAATCCGAAACATTTCTATATCAATAAAAACTTTCACATGCCCCAAAATATTAAGTCTGAAAACGTCAATAATTCTTTTTTTGATGGTTATTATAAAGATATCTGGCGGCAAATTTTTCCTGAAAAAACGACAAAGGCTGAAGTTGATTTTATAGTTGAAGAGGCAAATCTGAACCCCGGTAGTTATGTCCTTGATTTAATGTGTGGGTATGGACGGCATGCTCTTGAATTTGGAAGGAGAAAAATAAATGTAACAGCAGTAGATAATCTTCCTGATTATATTAATGAAATAAAAGAAAAAAGCAGCTCTGAAGGATTACCAATTCAATCTATTTGTATTGATGTTTTGGAAATGCAAGTTGATCAGGAATACGATACGGTAATCTGTATGGGTAATAGCTTGCAGTTTTTTAATGAAGAAGATGTGATTCGTTTGCTTTCAAACACCTCTGAACATTTGAAACCAAAAGGGAAGCTTTTTATCAATACATGGTCTATTGCTGAAATTGCAATGAATAGTTTTAAGGAAAAAAGCTGGAGCAGAATAGGGGAGCTTCTTTTCCTGTCTGAATCAAAATTTCTTTTTCATCCTACAAGAATAGAAACCAATAGCATTACTATAACAGATACTGGTGAAAAAGAAGAA
>Ga0193740_1000506_pt1 | contig 10330 bp, 8 predicted proteins | sample L2s1metaG_FD_145072 | JGI IMG/M metagenome (GOLD analysis project Ga0193740, IMG submission 145072) | Soil microbial communities from a riparian zone of the East river system, Colorado, United States - L2s1 | ecosystem: Environmental > Terrestrial > Soil > Riparian zone | place: USA: East River... | reverse complement strand
CGCGACCTAAGTTTCCTGGACGATATACTTAAGGCGCATATTAATTTCGAGATTATGCAGGCTGTGCTCGTCGGGAATTATTTTCCTTACCTGAAAAATGAAAAGCTGAAATCGATGTATGACGATTCCACCTATGTGATCCTGAGCACGCTGAATAAGCGCCAGACAAAGCGCATCCTGGAAGAAAAGGATCCAACAAAACCCATCATCCAGGATTTCTGGATTGACGATCATTATAAAATAAACAGGTCTAAAATTTCAGATGACCGTCTCAACCGGACGCTTGAAGCAATTTACAACGACTTCATTGAAGTAGATGCTCAGCGGTTTCCCCAGAATATCGAGGTAGACGTGAAAGCACAATCTACCTTGCAGATCAAGGTGAAATATAATAAGGTTACGACAGGGGAAGTTCAAACAACGCCGTTCTCGGTTCCTGAAAAGTATGAATGGAAGTAAAGAATGCACAATGCACAATTCACAATTCACGATGCAGAATGCTAACCGTTAATTGTTATCCTTCGATTTTGGCTACTATCCGTGAACTGTGAACCGTGAGCTAAACGACAACCTTTTTATATTACTTTCGTTTATTGACCTCCCCGGGTAGTGAAGCGATGGTATCCACTTTAAAAAGTTTGTTTAATTTTTCAATCAGGCACTTACGCCCGATCTGTATCTGGCTGTTCCTGTTTTCCATTTTCTCTTTTCCATTTTCCACCCTCGCTCAATCCAAAAAAGACCTGGAGAAGAAAAAGCAGCAGCTTCATAAAGACATTGAATACACGAACAAGCTGCTCAGCCAGACGAGGAAAAATAAGTCGGCATCGTTGAATCAGCTCATCACACTCAATAAGAAAATCACTTCCCGCTCAGAGCTCATCGGTACCATCCATACGGAAATTAATTCAGTGGATGGACAGATCAATTATACCAATGCACAGATTGATTCCATTCTCGGCAGGATGGATCAGATTAAAAAGCACTATGCCGATTTGCTTTACTTCGCTTATAAGAACCAGGGTGCATTTTCAAAGCTGTCGTTTATTTTTTCCGCTTCCGATTTCAACCAGGCTTATCAGCGCATGAAATACCTTCAGCAGTTGAGCGAATACCGTATCCACCAGCGAAACCTTATCAGGGAACTTGCTGATTCATTGTCAGGGAAGAAGGACAAGCTTGCAGACGTGAGGAAAGAAAAAACACAATTGCTTACTGTCCAGCAGAAGGAAAAGAAAAACCTGGACAAGGAGAAGAAGGAACAGATGGCCATGGTGAATTCGCTTGCATCCAAGGAGAAGAAATTGAAATCCGATTTGAAAGACAAGCAAAAGCTTGAAGCGAAGTTGAACAAGCTGATTGAGAATGCGATCAAAAAGGAAATTGAAGCAGCACAGCTCGCAGCAAAAAAGAAATCGCAGTCTACAACCACTGCAAGTGTCGACAGGAAAAAACCAAAGATCGAAAGCAAGCCGTACGTACTTTCTGCAACTCCTGAAACAATACGCCTCAGCAATGATTTTGAAAACAACCGCGGGAAATTGCCGTGGCCTGTAGAGCAGGGATTTATCAGCAGCTCTTATGGCAGGCATTCACATCCCATTTGGAAAGATGTGGTGGTGAACAACAGCGGTGTCGATATCAACTCATCAAAGGGTGCAAAGGTCAGAAGCATTTTCGAAGGCAAGGTCACAAAGGTGATTGTGATCATGAACAAGTACGCTATCATTATTCAGCATGGAGAATATTTTACGGTCTATTCAAACCTCCAGGATGTGTCAGTCAAATCAGGAGACATCATCACTACAAAGCAAGTGATCGGCACGGTGCAGACTGATGACGAAGGGAAGTCGGAAGTGCATCTTGAGATCTGGAAAGGGAGTAGTAAGATGGATCCGGCGAATTGGATTACGGCGAGGAGGTGAAACGGGGAGAGGGAGAGCGGGAGAGCGGGGGAACAACAGCCAGTATCATCCCGATACCAGTAGGCAGGCTAACAGCCAGTAGGCAGTACCTGTAGGCAGTAAGATCTTCCACTCATAATTCCTTGTTCGGCTTTTCGACATTAGTTCAACAGAAAATCGAAATTAAAATTGAAATAGCTAACGGCCAATAACTAAGAGCCAAAAGCCGTCCCGATAGCTATCGAGAGCCAACTTCCGGCTGTTTTGTATCTTTGCCCCGCATGTCAGACCACTTAAATCACGAATGCGGAATCGCAATGGTACGGCTGCTCAAGCCGCTTTCATTTTACCATAAAAAATACGGAACTTCCTTTTACGGACTGAACAAACTGTATCTGCTGATGGAAAAACAGCATAACAGGGGGCAGGATGGGGCAGGGGTAGTGAATATTAAATTTGACGTAGAGCCGGGCACCAAGTACATCAGCCGATACCGCTCTATTGAAAAACAGGCCATCGCCGATATTTTCTCACGCATTCACAACAAGTTTGAGGAGGTAAAGAAGAATGATCCGAAACTCCTCGAAGATCCTGAATGGCTGAAAAAGAATATAGCTTTCAGCGGCGAACTTTTTCTCGGACATGTACGCTATGGAACTTATGGATTAAACAGTATTGAATCCTGTCATCCTTTCCTTCGTCAGAATAATTGGATGTCGCGCAACCTTGTGGTAGCCGGGAATTTCAACATGACGAATGTAGATGAGCTTTTCAATGATCTCATAAAGCTTGGACAAAGCCCGAAAGAAAAAGCGGATACGGTAACGGTGATGGAAAACATCGGGCATTTCCTGGATGAGGAAAATGAGGTGCTGTACCAAAAATATAAAGCGCTTGGAAACAGCAAGCAGGAAATATCTCCGCTGATTGCAGAACATATTGACGTTGGAAATATTCTTCGCAGGTCAAGTAAAAACTGGGACGGAGGTTATGCCATTGCAGGCATCCTTGGTCATGGCGATGCATTCGTGCTGCGTGATCCGGCTGGTATTAGACCGGCGTATTTTTACAAGGATGATGAAGTGGTAATAGTAACCAGCGAGCGTCCGGCAATGCAAACTGCGTTTAACATTCCGCTTGACAGCATCCATGAAATAAAACCCGGGCATGCACTGATCATAAAGAAGAACGGAAAGATCAAAGAAGAGATGATCAAGGAACCGACACAACGGCTGAGCTGTTCATTTGAGCGAATATATTTTTCACGGGGAAGCGATAATGATATTTACAAAGAAAGAAAAGAGCTGGGGCGTTTGCTTTGTCAGAGCATACTCACTTCAGTAGATCACGACCTTCGCAATACAGTTTTTTCATTTATTCCAAATACCGCTGAAGTAGCCTTCTATGGCATGATGCAAGGCATGGAAGAATATTTAAAGGAAGTGAAGAAGCGTAAGATCAAAGCCCTCGGAACAAACATCACCGACGAAAAGCTGAATGAAATTCTTTCGATTCGTCCGCGTGCGGAAAAAATTGCCATCAAGGATGCGAAGCTGCGTACATTCATCACCAACGATACTGACCGCAGCGACATGGTTGCGCATGTTTACGACATCACATATGGAACGATCAGGAAAGGAATAGATAACCTCGTTGTAATTGACGACAGCATCGTGCGCGGGACAACGCTGAAGAATTCCATCATCAAGATGCTGGACAGGTTGAACCCGAAAAAAATTGTAGTCGTTTCATCAGCGCCGCAGATCCGTTATCCTGATTGCTACGGTATAGACATGGCGAAGATCGGCGATCTGGTCGCTTTCAAAGCTGCCATACAATTGCTGGAAGAAAATAACATGGAGCATATCGTTGACGAAGTTTTCGAACGCTGCAAAGAGCAACTGGAACTTGGCGTGAATGAAATGAAAAATTTTGTACGCATGATCTATCAGCCATTCAGCGCAGAGCAGATCTCGGCGAAGATCGCACAGCTTGTAAAACCTGAAGAATGCAAATCGGAGCTTCAGATTATTTTTCAGAAAATCGAAGACCTCCACAGTGCTTGTCCGAACCACCGCGGCGACTGGTATTTCAGCGGCAACTATCCGACACCGGGAGGGAACAAGGTGGTGAGCAAAGCATTTATCAATTATATACAGGGGATTAACGAGAGGGCGTATTAGCAATTAATAATTAAAAATTAAGAATTAGCAGCCCGCCTTGAGCAGCTTATCAGACTAACAATCCTTCCGTTGAAGGACATCCAATCAACCAATTAACAAATCAACCAATCAACAACATTAATGTTGTATCAGCAATTTTTTTTCCATGTGCTGATTGAGATCAGTTACCCTGAAAAGATAAATACCATCCGGTAAATTTTCCAGGTCAATGTCAGCTGATGTCAAGCCGCTTACATCCTTTGAATTCAGCAATGCCCCATGGCTGTTGTAAATTTCCAGGTGAGCCGAATGCATTGGATATCTGAACTGCAGATTGGCTTTTTCACTAGCTGGATTTGGAAATAAATCGAATGAATATTTCTCTTGCTCCGCAACATTCACCTGCATGCCTGTACAAGCGTCATATTGAAAAATATCGAGAGGAAAAGAAGTTGCAGTTAATGCTGTTACCGTAGCAGAGGTTACAGAAATGGAACTCAGCGTATCTGCAACCACACCCGGTGTTATATTGGTAATAACCGGTTGAAAAGTTTCGGTGCCGCAAAACGTGCTGAAGACAGAATCTGAATGAAAAATATAATTGTCATTTTTAAACAAGCTGAAATACCAGCCTGAGGTCGCATCCCGGATCATATCAAAGACATAAAAATATTTAATACCCGAAATTGATGAATCTCCCAACAGCTTTTTCCATTCAAGTGTTCCTGTTGAGTCAAACTTAAATATTGCAGACATGTATGCCGCAAGCCCAAGTTGCGCTGTAACAATACAGCCATTAGTCATGTCGGTGAGAATTTGATGGATCCTCATATCAGGGTATTCAATTTTCCTCGACCACACGGGCTGATTGTTGGAGTCGAAATAGCTGACGAGAAATTGTTCAATCGGAGGATCTCCCAGGTTTCGTGTGCAATAATTCCCGCCGGAAGGTGATCTTGCGAGAAGCTTCGAAGGATAACCGGAATACATATAAATAGAATCTGCGGGTAAAGGGTAGGTGTTGGCATTCGAAATATTTCCGGCCGTATCAATATCGAAAAGGAGAAGATTGCTATGTGGATATCCCCGTTGACCGACGCAGGTAAAAATACCGGGACTTTTTTCTTCTGCTGAATTTATGGAAATGAATGGAAGTCTGTAATTGTGAGCGATATTACCTGAGGCATTGATCATAGCAATTCCACCTCCCCCCAGCACCAAAATACCATTGCCAAACGGGCGAATGAACAGAAGGTCGATGAAAGTATTATCGTACTCGCGTACTGATAATATCTGGCCGTTCACATCACACCTGAGTATGATAAAATCGCTGGCGCCTTGTGATGAAATCAGGATCGCAATGCTGGAGTCGGGCAATGCACGCACCTGCCAAGGGATATAAACAGGAACGGAAACTTCAATTCTTCTTTGCCACAGCATGGTTCCATCTTCAGCCAGCTTGAAAAGCCGGAATGAGTTTGCACCACCATCAATGGAGGATGTTCCGATAATGCTGCCATCATAGCACCGGTCGATACACGGGATTGCCGGATAATTCGCCGCGGCTGATTCTTTATAGTAATTGCCGAAATAAGGCTGAGCATTATTTTCGTAAAACAGCAACAGAAGAACAAAGAGGGGAAATAGTTTCATAGGGTGAAGGTAAAACTATTTAAGATTTAAGAAGTAAGAATTAGATTTAGGAGCAGTCGCTTAGTCACTTATTCATTTTTTATTTTAGATTTACTGAATAAATTTTAATGCATGAAAAAACTTTTTACTTTTAACATCCTGATCTGCGTTTATACTTTTTCATTTAGCCAGACAAACATTTATCACCAGTTCCCAGATAGCAACGCTACATGGAATATTCATACTTATCAATGGTGTGGATTGGGAGTAGACAAATGGGAGCATTTTTATTCCTACGTCATTTCAAATGATACTGTTATTAACACAGACACGTACCATAAATTAATTGTGCCCATTGAGGTTATCACCTCGGCGGGTCAATGTACTACAACCGGGACATGGAATTCATCTGGCTATTATGCCGGCGCATTCAGGGAAGATACTTCTGCAAGGAAAATATATTTTATGCTGCCGACTGAAAATGTAGAGCAATTACTTTATGATTTTACATTGCAGGTTGGGGATACCATTCGCGGTTATTTCGAAAACATGTGTGGGACAAGTACAATCATTGCCATAGATTCAATATTCATCGGCAATGATTACAGGAAACGGTGGATCACTTACCAGGATTTATATGACACGATTTCTATTGTGGAAGGTATTGGCAATTCAACCGGCCTGCTGGAATCACAATGTTTATACCTCGATGCAGACGTCTTCCTGCTGACGTGCTTTTCACAAGAGGGAATTTCACTTTATCCTGATGCAAATACTTCCTGCGAAATAATTGATAACCTCACTAAAAATAAAATCCATGAAACCGTCTGCAGGATTTCACCGAATCCATTTAGTGTTTCAGCAAGGCTGGAGATTTACAAACCCGACAATGGAAATGACAATTATGCGCTGAGTATATATAATCCTCTTGGAATAAATGTGCGTGAAGAAAAATTTCGAACGCAGGAACCATTACTTATCTACAAAGGCAGCCTGACAAGTGGATTATATTTCTTCATTGTTCACATGGGAAATAAAAAATCAGCAGTTGGAAAATTTATAATTGAATAATTTTAAAATCTTTATTCATGAAAGTCATTCTATCCTCACTAATTCTTTTTACTTCATTATCCTATTCGCAACCATGCATACCTGTACCGGCAGTATGCAGTCCCATAGGGTTAAACGGTGGCGGCATCGGAATAACATATGTCGGACTGAGCCAGATTCAAAATTCCAGCTCCAATTCACCGGGTCCACTCCAGGATTTCACCTGTACCGATTCAGCTTATCTCGATGTGAATGTTCCATATTTGTTCCAGGTAACCACAGGACAAACTTATGAGGAAAACGTAACGGCTTGGATTGATTTCAGTAATGACGGTAATTTTGATCCTTCAGAAATTGTTTTTCACGACAGCGCAGTTGTATTTACGCATGTCGGATACATTACAATACCATCGGGCATATTGAATTCCTTCACCCCAATCAGGATGCGGGTAGGAAGTGATTATTCCGGCGGTGTATTAACCGGGTGCAACAATGCGCAATACGGCGGTTATGAAGATTACAAAATTTTTTACGGACTCAACATCGGCATTGACGAAGAGGAAAATAAAATGAGTGCAGTTGTTAGTCCGAATCCAATTACCGAATCGGCGCTATTAATGTTTGAAGGCAACGGATTAAAAAATCTAAAGGACCTGCAATTGAAGATCTATAATTCCTTCGGACAGTTGCTTAGTACGCAGACAATAGATGGCAGCTTACCTGTAACAATCAGTAAGGAAGTTATTGGAGCAGGGATTTTTTTCTATCAGGTAACCGGAAAAGGTCTGGAAAAGATAGCAGGAAAATTTATCGTAGAGTAACACCCGATGTCAGATTCACGTCTCTATTGGGTCTAAGACTTTCTTCCCCCTTCGGGGGCTAGGGGGCAGGGCCGGGGCCTTCCTCAACTACTGATTTTCACTTTCAGCTTGGTGCCAGGCTTCAAGCTGTTCGTGCTTAAATTATTCAGGCTCTTGATCTCATCCACAGTGCCATCGTACTGCTTGGCAATGCCGTAAAGCGTATCTCCTTTTTGAACGGTGTGCCAGGTGTATTTATCTCCTGAAGAATTTTTAACCGTGACCTTTTTCTTTGCACTTGCATTGTTAGCAGTTGATGCAGAAGATTTTTTTGCAACTGAAGGAGTAACAGATTTTGTGGAGGCCGCAGCATGGGATTTTTCTTTCACTGATACATAAACCATCAGTCTTTGTCCTTTGTAAAGTTTCGTCCCTTTGAATTTATTCCAACGCTTGATGTCGTTAATGCTGCAATTGTATTTATCGGCGATTGCGTAAAGGTGTTCGCCGCGTTTTACAATATGATACTTCTTTACCTGCTTCGTGATATAATCGGTGATTGGCGATTCATCCGTAGTTGAAAAATCCGCTTGCGTTTCAGGCGTGAAGAGTTTGTCAATATTTGCCAGGTACGTATTGATTTTATTTGTCGGCAACCGAAGCACCTGCAGCTCGTCGGATTCAGGAATGATCCCTCTCTTGTAAACAGGATTCAAATATGTGATCAGGTCAAGCGGCGTACCTGTAACTTCTGCGACATCAGCCAGGGAAACCTGCTGGTCCACCATCACAGTGTCTGCTTCATAAAATGAAATTATAGGCGGAACAGCTGTAAGGTTATGCTCCGTAGAATAATTCATCAGGTAAGTAACAGCGATAAATGCCGGTACATATCCGCGCGTTTCGGCTGGAAGGTATTTGCAGATCTCCCAGAAAGTTCTTTTACCGCCGCTGCGTGCGATCGCTTTATTCACATTTCCAGCACCGCAGTTGTATGATGCTATCACCAAAAGCCAATCATTGTAGATGGCATACATGTTCTTGAAATAGTCGCAGGCTGCCTGTGTACTCTTAACCGGATCTCTCCGTTCGTCAATAAATGAGTTAACCTTAAGGTTGTACATCTTGCCCGTTTGCAGCATAAACTGCCATATCCCCGTTGCACCCATGCGTGATTTCGCAGTAGGAATCAAAGCAGACTCAACAATACTCAGGTATTTGAATTCAAGGGGAAGGTCATTCTGGTCGAGGGTTTGTTCGAACAGCGGAAAATAGAGTTGTGCAAGTCCCATCACCCGTTCAGTAAGTCCGCGTTTACGGATTGCATACATGTCGATATATTCCCTCACCTGCTGGTTATACACCAATGGCATCGGACTTTGGATTTTAGAAATCCGTTGTGCATATACTTCTTCTGAATAGGAAGGAACCTCGTAGGGTTGAAAATTATTCTGCTGAGTGCCTGAAGTGGCAAAATTTAACCGCTGAATATAATTCTGATTTACCAGGCTGTCGAGCGTGGCTGCAATGGGATCATAAACTTGTGTAGAATCGATCAGGTCACCTTCTTTGACCTCCTGGCTATAGCCGGATGAAAATAAAAACATCCCTACGGTAAGTAACGATGTGGTTTTAATATGGTGCAGGGATATTTTCATCCGTTTAATTTCTTTGATTTTACAATTTACATAAGCATTCCGGGGTTCGTGTGCCGCAAAAATAAGAACTTCTTTTATTTTACCTAAAATTAACGAGGAAGTGACCAGTAGGTTCATCTAAAGCATTAATTTTTCTTACAGAACAGTAACATACAATTGTTCATTAATGCTAATTCTGATCATAAAAACTGTTTAACAAGCGCACTATAATTTTTGACCCCATTCAAAATAACGTTCATATTCATTAAGTACGTGTTTACAGAAAATAAAAACCAAACCTGCATGATTATATTATGTTCGCATTGTCTTTCTAACCAACCCTCAACAACCGGGGCCTCGTAACTCTCCGGTTGGACTGCGAATCAACCATAGCAGTCAGCACACCCTGGAATTTTATCCTGGCTTCAGAATTTCTAACTATTTGAACATGAATTCATATGGCGATGGAAACCGCTTTGTTGAATTGCTCCGTAAGTGAGGTAATTCAACTGTTGAAAAAATTACTGAAGAAGGAAGGGTATCAAATTGAAAATATTGATCAGCAGGAAATGATTGTGCTTGCATACCGCGACGGAAGATGGTTTTCGCAAACCAAGCATGTCATGTTCCAGATATCAAGTCTCGACAGTAAATCTACGCGCATCGATGTGACGGCGACGATAGAAGGAAAGTATAACACCAGGGAAGCAGAAGAAGAACTGGAGGAGAAAATAGTATCAAGCATTTATCATTTTAAACAGTAAAAAATTTTCACGTGAATAATTAAACACTGCAGCTATGAAATTTGAAGAAATCACTCCGCACCTGAACAAAATCGCAACATTATATCTACGGAATAATAAACGAAAGGTAGGCTGGCTGTTTGTCGACAACCAGGAACATTCACCCAGCGATATGGTCGGCGAAGTGTTTTTCGTAAATGTACAGAAGGGGAGAAGGCTCGTGCAGTTCATGCATTCCGAAGATCAGAGCGCACTGAAACCTGTGAGGGAAACAATTCCCGTACGGGAAATAATCAGGATACGAAGTTCAAAATGAAAATACTTCGCCACGAATTGCACTAATTATCACTAAAAAAATTCAATGGGTGTTAATTCCAGGTTGCTGGCTTGACAGTAAGTAGC
>Ga0193740_1000505_pt1 | contig 10371 bp, 10 predicted proteins | sample L2s1metaG_FD_145072 | JGI IMG/M metagenome (GOLD analysis project Ga0193740, IMG submission 145072) | Soil microbial communities from a riparian zone of the East river system, Colorado, United States - L2s1 | ecosystem: Environmental > Terrestrial > Soil > Riparian zone | place: USA: East River... | reverse complement strand
GTAGCCCCGGCACTATTGGTTTTCACAATACCCCCGGAAGTGGTCATGTACATATCGCCGTTAGAAACAATTTTTAATTCGTCTCCTCCCCCCGTGATTGAGGTATTTGATACGGGATTGAGTTGTGTGCTGTTAGTGTTGATGTAATATAATCCGGCACTATTTGGCGACGTAACCCAAATTCGATTTGTACTGGGTGCATAAACAAGTGACGAAAATGCAACAGCAGAATTGATTTTTGTATTACCTTTTTTCAGTACCCCTTCACCGATCGTCCACAATACATTGTTATTGTCAATAGCTATTGCTTCAATCGTAATATTATTTCCAAACCCCGTAGTGGAAAAGTAGGATGTCCAGGAACCATTGCTGTTAAGTTTAGCAACTTCTTTTTTCCCGAAGATCCAGAGGTTATTATTTTGGTCTTTATATAGTTTGGTATCATTACTAAACGCCAGGCCATTTGGAAGATTAATTGTGGACCAATTACCTGAAGTATCTGTTTTATATAGTTTTCCATTTGTTCCCAAAAAATAAATCAGTGATGAAGAAAACGCCAACACCTGCTGTAAACCCGTTGCCGGGACATTATTGAATGTTTTATAATAAGGAGCTGTTATGGGCACGCTGAATTCATAGGTAGCGCCACATTTACTGGAGGCACTGAGTGTAATGGTGTATACTCCGGGATCAGCATAGGTATGGGCTGGATTTTGTAAAGTGGATGTACTGCCATCACCAAAATTCCATTTATATGATGTTGCATTAGTGATTGACGCTCTTGTAAAGTTAAAATCCAGGTCATCAGATGTATAAGACCAGGTGCTGTTACTACCAAGAGGAGATGAAACAACAGTAATATTGCTTGATACAGTAGCTGAATCGCAGCCAGCTGCATTAAATACCTTCAATTTTATGGTGTAGGTTCCACTATTAGGATAGGTATAGCTGATGGAGGACGATGAAGAAGGTGTAGCAGGCAAAACTATTCCATTACCAAAATCCCACTGGTATTTTATTGCATTCTTTGAGGATGCAGCGTTGATATTTACAGCACCACATTCGGTGGTGGAAATAGTTTGAGAAGCCTCGGGTTTTCGGCAAACAGAAATGGTTTCTGTATAATTATTCTCTCCACACGAGTTTGTTGCCTTAAGAGAAACAACAAAAGGTTTGTCGTCTTTATAAACATGATTAAAAGTGTTTTGACTGTTGGCACCGGTAGTTCCGTCGCCAAAATTCCAAACATAATTTGTGGCCGAAGAGGATTTTGTTTGATTAGTGAATTCTACCGTTGAATCATTTACGTATCTATAGGAAAATTTCGTATCAGGTAAACAGCCTGAGATAGTGACCTCCTGTGTCCAGTACGCTTCACCACATTCATTGCCAACTGTCAATTTCACTTTATAACGGGATGAACCCATGGGTGTAGAAGGTGCGGGATATTTATGTGGAGGAGGATTTTCACCGTTAAAGCTGGTTCCATCTCCAAAATCCCATTTATACGAGGTGATCGTACCATTATAAGAGGTCACAGGCGAAAAACTAACTTCAAACGTAGAAGGATTCACGTTATGAACGACAAAATCTACATAGGGGATAAAGCATTTTTTCTCAGGTGCTTCAGTAAATTTTTTGCAACCGGTCAACAACAGCAAAAAAAGAAAAATTAACAGCAAATTCCTCATATAGGACGGCTTTCAAAAGTTTGGCTTAAATAAAATCTGTAAAATTGCTTTTGGTTCGTATTCAGAGGAATTATTGGGAGATCAAGGTCCGAATAATTTGTAGAAAAAATCATACCAGAGCTGGCTATCCTTATAATAAATCTTACCAACACCCTTAAAAACGAATATGATAATACCGTCAGCAGAAGAATATTTAAAGATTATTAGTGAAAAAGCCCCTGGAGCTTTGGCCACGCTTCATCATCATCGGTTTTTAACGGGGAAAGACGATAATAAGTTCCTAACGGAAAAAAGTCGCCGGAACATCGTTTTTAAGGCTGAACATAATTCGAGATTGTATGCAATCCGGTTTTTCCTGAATGATGATCATGAGCTGTTCCGGCGGTATCACGAGGTCCAAAACTATCTGTCGTCCAAACAATTATCATGGAAAGTACCCTTTGAGTTTTTGGATGAGGAATATTACCCTGTTATCAAAATGGATTGGGTTGACGGTTATTCTTTTACAGATTATGTTGATTTAATTATTAATGATACCTCGCTAATCAGCCAATTACAATCGAAACTCATATCATTGAGCCGCGACCTTGAAGTAAATGGTATAGGACATGGCAATTTGAATATGAAACACGTGAGGGTGATAAAAACAGGAGTAGAACCTGTTTTGAAACTGATTGACTATGATTCAATGTACATTCCTTCGTTTAAGGGGAAAGATAGTTTGAGTGCAGGGACATCGAGTTTTCAACACCCTATGCGGCTGTCTTCAGACTTTTCGGAGAATATCGACCGTTTCTCAATCTGGGTTTTTCTTACGGCTTTGGAAGCCTTTAAAGTTGAACCTTCCTTATGGACAAGAGCAGCTGAACACGGTTTTGATAAATCAAAGCAAATCCTGTTCAATTACCGGGATCTGGCCATTCCGCAGCAATCAAGGGCCTTCCAAATTATCCACAGTTACAACAATGACGAATTGAATTTTTATGCAGATAAGCTGACAGCCTTCTGCACTGCCAAAACATTAGACGTGATTGAAGCGCCGCAGTTTTACTCAAAAAATATTTCATACACACCCCGGAGAGACGAAGGAAACTTACCGGATACCATGCGCATTGATAAAAACCCTGAAATAAGTAAACCATCGTCAAAAGAGATAGAACAATTACCGCTAACCCAGGTTGCGGTATTACCAGAGCCAAAAATTCAGAAACCTGAACCAAAAATTGAGAAAGCGGAACCAAAAAAACTAATACCGGAACCAAAAGTTGAGAGACCTGCACCAAAAGTTGAAAGACCTGAACCAAAAATAAAGTTGCCCGAGCCAACCAGGATTTTATCTACGAGCCAAGAAGGTCAGAAGAAAATAATTGAAAATGAGGAATTAGTTCAATGGAAAGCACCGGAAAAACAATCGAAAGCAACTATTACTTCTGCTCAAAAAATTAAAACACGCCGGTTTGTTTTTCTAATTGCAATTGTTTCTGTCGTTGCATTCGCTTCGGTTTTTTTTATTAAGGCTCAAAATAATAATTCTGAAAAAATTCAGAATGCCGCACCAGCAACAACTAAGAAGGAAAACGTACAGACAGAGAAACAAAACCCGTCAAAAGAAGAATCAGTTTTTAACCAAACCAACCTCACACAATTTTTATTTGGATTGTATCAATCCTACAATAACCGAAATTTATCATCCATACTTTCGAATTACAGCGAAAATCTTGATCAGTATTATGACGCGGGTGCAATCACAAAGAATAAATTAAGCGGCGTCATAAATGACCTCTTTATCAAGCCTGCATATTATGAATGTCAACCTGATATAAGAACCTTACGATCGGAAATTCTTGGCAGTAATTGTAAATTATCAATCGCTGTTACGGAAACCATACGGGCAGACAGAAGATCAAAAAAAGAAAATTATTCTTCCAAGATTGAGTATGTAGTTGACAAATCATTCAAAATCTTATCTGAAAAAAATATTGAATGATTCCGCTTTGGTTATTCCTGGGCATTCATCATATTTATAAAACCTGTTTTCAGCGATTGTTTAGAGTACTGTCCGCTGTAACTTATTTCACCAGAGTTCTTCTTACCGGTTTTTGTGGTAATGATCACCACTCCATTTGCAGCTTCAGCGCCGTAAATAGCCGCTGAGGCAGCGTCTTTTAATATTTCAATAGATGCAATCTCAGTGGGGGTCCAGGTATTCAATTCCGCTCGCTCTTATTCCATCTACAACAAGAAAAAAAGTCAAAAGATTCAATAATGCTTTCTTTTGCTCTTGCAGATAAATAATTCAGAGATGTATTTTTTATCGCTTTATAAAGGTATACAGTAAGGTTTTGGATTGATGTAATTGATGTCTTGTTTTTCCAGATCTTAATAAAAACCTCGTCTACGATTTCCCTCGCTGCATCGTTTCATTTTACGATGGCGTACGCAAATTGGGTCAATCTCTTTGCATATAAATGGAAAAGCTGTCGAAAGGAATTCTGATCGCCTGTCGCAATTTTTTCCTTTAAACCCATCAAAAGAACTTCATTGGTTGGTTTGCAGTCCATAAAGCAATCGTAGTGGTCCCTAATGCAATTTAGGATTTCATTTATGACTTGAAAAAAAGATTGGACCTTACAGGCTACACTTGATAAAATAGTATTCAATCAAAATAAAATTGTACAGGTTAAGTAAAAAAAGAAAAATCTGCCCTCTAGCTCGTTCATGTTTCTACTGGTTGACCAGGAAGGTAAAAAAGGTGAAGGCACATTGCCCGGATACAATTCATTTTACCTGTAAGTTTCGCTTGAAGGATCTTTGGTTTTTAATTAAAATAATTAACGAAACCTCCAAATTTCAGGCATAGTTTTTACAATACACACTTGTGTATAACTCAGAATTTAAAATTGCGAACAGTTTTATCTATCTTGAGTGAAAGTTAATACAAACGGGATTTAATCCGGATCTCGCAGGTCCGTCAGCGGCGGAACAATGTGAGAAACGCCGGAAATTGCAAAATTGAAAATAGAAACAGAATTGAGAGACACAATTATTAACCTTGAAACCGTTAACCCTATCGAGTTCTTTGGAGTAAATAACGGTAAACTTGACATTCTAAAAAGAAAATTTCCCTTATTAAAAATTCTTTCACGCGGAACACAATTAAAACTAAGTGGTGCTCCGGAACAGGTGGAAGGTGCAAAAGAAAAGATCGATCTCATAGTTCAGTACCTTGAACGAAATGGTCATATGAGTGAGAATTATTTTGAACAGATACTGGGCGGCGATGACGCTGAAACTGTCGACAATTTTGTGGAACGAAATCCCAATGATGTTTTGGTATTTGGTCCCAACGGTAAGACAGTAAGGGCTCGTACCGCCAATCAAAAACGCCTGGTCACCTCTGCAGAAAAAAATGACGTGGTTTTTGCTATCGGTCCTGCTGGTACCGGTAAAACGTACACGGCTGTGGCTATGGCTGTTCGTGCTTTAAAGAATAAAGCCGTAAAGAAGATTGTTCTTACCCGCCCGGCTGTGGAAGCCGGCGAAAACCTGGGTTTTCTTCCAGGTGATTTAAAGGAAAAGATCGATCCCTATCTGCGTCCCTTATATGATGCGTTGGATGACATGATCCCTGCAGATAAACTGGGTTACTATATGAGTACCAGAACCATTGAAATTGCTCCGTTGGCATATATGCGTGGACGTACTTTGGACAATTGCTTTATCATCCTGGACGAAGCACAAAATGCCACAGATCTTCAAATAAAAATGTTCCTGACACGAATTGGTGCTAATGCGAAAGCAATTATCACGGGTGACCTGACGCAGGTTGACCTGCCTCGCAATCAAAAAAGCGGTTTGGCAAAAGCAAGCAGGATTTTAAAGAATATTGATGGTATTGGATATATTGAGCTGGATGAAGAAGATGTCGTGCGCCATAAACTGGTGAAAGCTATTTTAAAAGCATACGATAAGGAAGCACACCGTGAACAGGAAATAGAAGAAGCAGAAAAGAAAGAAAGAAAGGAAAGACGTTCTTTTGATAAAGAACGCGGAGATTAGTATCAAATAAAAAAACCGTTAATAAAATTTAAAGTGTTTCATAGTGAGACACTTTTTTTATTTATACAATTCCTCATTTCAAATCTGTTTCCTGTCTTAACCTTAGTTTTGCAGCAAATGAAAAAATTACTGGCTGGCTTTTTAATTCTATCATTTTTTTACGCATGCAACAATAGTGACAATGCAAGTTCAGGACAACCCGAAAACGACCTGGATGCTGCCAGAATGTTCATTAGAGATGCACTGGATGGAAGATTTGAAAAAGCAAGGCAACTGATGCTGAGAGATTCCACTAACGATCAAACGATTGATGTTACGGAACGGAACTATCAGAATATGTCACAACAAGACAGGGTAGGTTACCGCAACGCCAGTATCCAGATTCATCACACACGGGAGGTGAATGACAGTACAAGAATTATCACATATTCCAATTCTTTCAAAAACCAGAAAGATTCACTTAAACTCATGCGTTTGAACAGTCAATGGCTTGTTGACCTTAAATTCACCTTTCAACAACCTAATTAAAATGGCTATTAATATTTTATTAGTTGGATTGGGGGGTGGCATTGGTAGCATACTTCGCTACCTTTTACAGCGAATGTTGAACGTTAGTTTCCCATACGGCACCTTATTGGTTAACCTGCTGGGATGCCTCCTTATCGGCTTGCTGTGGGGATTATTCACCAGGCATATTGATGAACAAAAAAGATTATTACTTGTCACTGGTTTCTGCGGAGGGTTTACTACCTTTTCCAGTTTTACTTATGAGGGTGTACAGATGATGATGGAAAACCGGTGGCTCGTTTTCTTACTCTACATTGTTTTTAGTGTAGCGCTTGGGTTAACGGCTACTTTCTTTGGATATAAACTTACAAGCCAATGATAACTACCAATGTATTACATCCCTGGCATGGAGCGGGTTATGGTGATAAGGCGCCAGCAGTTGTAAATGCGATAATTGAAATACCGCAAGGATCCAGAACAAAATATGAGGTAGATAAAGAAACGGGATTATTAAAATTAGACCGTGTTGTATATTCCTCTTTTCATTACCCGGTCAATTACGGTTTCATTCCGAAAACACTTGGCCTTGATAGCGATCCGTTGGACATTCTGGTTCTTTGCTCACAATCCATTCAACCCCTTTGTTTAGTAAAAGCTACTGTTATCGGCAATATGCAAATGATTGATTCCGGTGAAAAAGACGATAAGATCATTGCCGTAGCTGCCAATGATCCCTCAGTTAACCATATCAGTTCAATTGATGAATTACCCAAACATTTTTTCAGTGAACTGAAAAATTATTTTGAACAATACAAAGTGTTGGAGAATAAACAGGTGCAAATCGACGAGTTTCAAACAACACAGGAAGCCTACCGGGTCATTACTGAGTCCATAGCGCTTTATAAACAAACGTTCGCATAGTATGCGGGTCAAAAACAAACCTTATAAAATGACAGTGGAAATTATTCTGCTGCTAACCCTTATTGGATTGGCAGCCGGTATATTAAGCGGCCTTGTGGGTGTGGGTGGTGGCATCATTGTAGTTCCTGCTCTTGTATTTTTTCTTGGTTTCACGCAACAGCAGGCACAGGGAACTTCATTAGGACTGTTATTGTTACCGGTGGGTATACTGGCAGTACTTAATTATTACAAACAGGGCCATATTGATATACGGGTGGTTGGTATAATGGCGTTAGCATTTGTTGTAGGAGGATGGTTGGGAAGTAAATGGGCATTATCTCTTCCCGAAGAAGTTGTAAAGAAAATTTTTGCAATTATTCTTTTTTATTCAGCGATAAAGATGATGGGATGGGATGCGGCATTTTTAAAATGGATCAGAAATGTGTTTTAACCCATTATGATAAGATATTTTTCTCCACCCTTGATTACAACATTCTCCTGATCAAACATAGTTGGTGTGTTCTCTTTCCTGTTTCACTATTTACAATTCCTTCTTCATCTATTGTATCAATTCTGACATTTCCCGAAGCATGTACAATCTGGTTGCCATCCAAAACCATTCCTACGTGGGTAATTTTCCCCTTTTCATTCTGAAAGAAGGCAAGATCCCCTATTTGGCTTTCGTTAAGATTTGCCACCTCTACGCCCTGCCCTGCCTGCAAATAAGCATCACGTAAAAGTTTAACTCCGAACATCTTAAATACCTGCTGAACAAAACCACTGCAATCAATTCCAAATACAGATTTACCTCCCCATAAATAAGGACTATTTAAGAATTTTTGATAGATCAATTCAAGATTGTCTTTGGAAAATTTTTTCTCTGTACTGTTCCAAAAACATGTGTGATCTACTGACACATAACGGATCTCGTTTTTACCGAAACAAACATTTCCTTCTTTAAGGTATACAGGACTACACATTGGCGCATGGATTTTTTTCCCGGCCATTTCTACATCACCGTACCAATTACTCATGTAAGTTGCTGTAGTCAAAATTTCCCCGGCTATGGTCAGCTGATTTGCCTGTACCCATCCCTCATACCCATCATATAAACATTTAATCCTTACAAAATGTTCTTGCTCTTCCAATACCTGAGCATATTCTCCAAATAACAACTGGCTTACCATTTCGCTTCTATGAGCCGGTTCCTTTCTCATTGGAGTAACAGAAAGCAGATTAATTACAGTATTCATCTTTTTTTCAAAATCGTTTGTGCAAATTTGCATCGTTTGAATCATATACGTGAATTGTGAGTGGTGAACCGTGAACATAAATCACTAAATCACACAGAATCTTAAAGTGCAAAAACCTGGGGATTCCATTCACTATTGACCACTAAGCATGAAGACCAACCGTTATGATCATATAACTGATGCGGAATTGCTGGACCTGTATTATGCCGATAAAAACCAGGAATGGATTGGTATTTTGCTGGAACGCTATACAATTTTGCTGTTAGGCGTATGCATGAAGTATTTGAAAGATGAAACCGAAGCAAGGGACTGTGTTCAGCAAATTTTTTTAAAAGTCCTTACGGAGATTGGCAAATACAGGATTGATTTTTTCAAATCGTGGTTATACATGGTGGCTAAAAACCATTGCCTTATGCGCTTGAGAGAGAAAGGATCGAAAAGCCCAAAAGAATTAAGCGACCATCATGTTGTAGCTGTGGATATAGACAAACAGGAATTGATTACGAATGAAAAAACCTACGATCTGCTCGAAGAGGCGCTTAATGAACTTAGCGAAGAGCAAAAGCAAACTGTAATTTTGTTTTACCTGAATAAAAACAGCTACCACCAGGTGAGTGAAAAAACGGGGTTTACCCTGATGCAGGTAAAAAGCTATATTCAAAATGGCAAACGAAATTTAAAAATATTGCTTGATAAAAAAATTAAGCAAAGAAGTGAAGGCAAGCGATGAAGGAAAATCTGAAAGACATATTATCCAACCTGAATCCTGACATCGACCAGGAAATCCTGTTGCAATACCTGCAGGGAAAACTAACTGCCCGGGAGCAACATGAACTGGAAAAAAAAATGATGGAAAATGATTTTAATGTGGATGCCTTAGAAGGCTTGCAGGAGTTCAAAGACAAAAAAAATATATCAGTGCTGGTAAGTCAGTTGAATACCGACTTAAAAAAAAGAACAGAAAAGAAAAAAAAGTTCAGGGAAAAAATGAAATTAAACCTTGACACGAATTTGATCATTGCCCTTATTATAATCCTGCTGTTGGTTGTCATTAGCTACCTTATCATCCATAGAAAAATGATGCAGGGATAAAAAAAGCTGCAGTTTGTAAACAGCAGCTTTGTACATAAGTTATAATAGTATCATTGATATTGAATGTAGACAGGTTTTGGTTTTAATTTCAATATCTCCTGGCGAGACATCATTTCTTTTAGACCGCTTTTTTCAGTATCATTTACATAGAACAATTTGAATCCTGCGAATTGAACAGGTTCTTCATTGATCCAATAACGATAGCTCCCTTTTTTAAGATCTGGTGGTCCCCATCCATCCATATCCATTACGATCTGTAATTCCGGGTAAAGCTTTATGTCCTTAGCGCCAGGAACCATTCCTTTTGTAAAGCGGTGGATCATGAAAATTTTAGGTGGCAGGTGGTTCGCCAGGTAATCACTTACCCAGTTTATATCGCTTGCAGACATGGTTCCTATTACGCTGCCGGGTTTCTTTCCGCCCTTGCCATTCATGGCAAATTCGGGATCGACAGCCAGGTGCACGTTTGGCATCGACAGATATTTTTCAAAATATGGGACTTCATCCTGCAGTGTACTCAATCCTATCTGAATATCTATAAACACCACTGCGTTTATCTCTTTTGCCCAACTTAGTATGGTATCAATTTGACTGAACGGCATGCGAAAACGGTACTTACCATCTTTACCTGGCGAACCTTGTGCAGTCATAGCTATATAATGCAGGGCAGGAATTGCGGGCGTAGTACTGTCAGCCTCATTCCACTTCTTTACTTCATCCAACAGTTTAGGAATCATCTGAGCTTTTGGCCATTTACCCAGTGCACCCATTCTGTTTGAATACAAATTCCCGTAATAAGCAATAATCCGATTAAATGGAAGAATAGCCCCGGGAAGAGGTAAGGGAGCATTTTTTACCGGCCACCGGCC
>Ga0193740_1000504_pt1 | contig 10385 bp, 7 predicted proteins | sample L2s1metaG_FD_145072 | JGI IMG/M metagenome (GOLD analysis project Ga0193740, IMG submission 145072) | Soil microbial communities from a riparian zone of the East river system, Colorado, United States - L2s1 | ecosystem: Environmental > Terrestrial > Soil > Riparian zone | place: USA: East River... | reverse complement strand
AAGGAAGTGGAGGAGATGTACCGGCAGTTTCGGTTGAGTGAAGCGCTGAAAACAATCTATTCATTGATCTGGGATGACTTTTGCAGTTGGTATCTGGAATGGGTTAAACCTGGTTTTGAGCAATCCATTGAGCAACCAGTTTATGAAAGAACTGTTGAATTCTTTACGGAGCTGATGCAGTTGCTACATCCATTCATGCCATTTGTTACAGAAGAAATTTATCACCAGCTGAAAGAAAGAGCTGATGACATCTGTATAAAACAATACTCTTTTGCTAAAGAGGGTAAAGCAGCCACACTTTCGCAGGGAGAATTATTGAAACAAACCATTTCCGCAATTCGTGAATCAAGAATAAAGAACAACATTAAGCCTAAAGATTCAATTAAGCTTCACATTCAGTCTGCAGATACGAAAGCTTTTAATCCCATCGAAACAATTTTGACTAAACAGGTGAATGCCGAATCTATTGAATTTGTCACCGAAGCTGTGCCCGATACCATCACAGTTGTAATAGGTGCAACAAAATTCTTTATTGAAACCGAAAATGAATTAGATACTTCTTCTCAAAAAGAACAATTACAAAAAGAAATCGAATATCATAAAGGCTTTCTGGCTTCCGTAGACAAGAAGTTGAGTAATCAACGTTTTGTTCAAAATGCAAAACCTGATGTAGTTGAACTGGAAAGAAGAAAAAAAGCCGATGCGGAGCAAAAGATTAAAGCGTTAGAAGAAAGTTTGGCCTCCCTATCCTGATAACTGTCGGGACCTCCGGTGGAGGGACTTGGCCCATCCCGACCTTCCCGGTACGAAGGCCACCAACGCACAGCCCTTGCTTATTTGATAATACTAAAAGTTGAGAGCTTTTGATTTTTGTAATGAATGTTGAACTCTAAGGGTCTGTGCTGTTGCGACGTCCTCCCACCGGGAGGATTTAGGTGGGCCTCAGGTGGGCTTATTCCGGTATCAAATCCAGCGGCAATATAAACTCAAGCCATATTTTTCCCTTCTTATCATTTGATGTAAATCCATCGTCCAGCAAATAAGAAGCCCGTATGCCGAACGAAACAGGAAGTTCATTCCAGAACTTACTGTCAAAATAAAGTTCTGCACCTACACTTCGTAGATTTTTGTTAGCAAGCTTATTGTTCGAATACACTTTGGTAAAGTCATAAAACAAATTACCGCGTAAGCGTTGCAGGTAATAAATATTGGCAAAGCCAAAATCAGGATATGCTATCGGGAAGTGATAATTAGCTCCCGCTCTCCACATCCGCGAAAAATAATATTCATCATACCCTCTTGAATTGGCAAACCGGTTACTGAAAACAACATTATTCGTATCTGTTTCCTGCCACGAACCAGTGAGTACAATACTATGATTGCCAAATGATGGTAAAAACAGTTGCGTACCTCCTGAAAATTGAAATCCATCCACATTCAGCAAATGCCGGTAGGATGCCGATAAAGTGTATCCAAATTTTGGATAAATATGCTGCCGGGCTGCTGGTAAATAATGCGCCCATGAAGCGAAATGCCGCAGGTAACTATTTGTATTTTTCGATGAGTCTTTGGAGCCCCGTGCTAACCAGATATTATTCAATACATAATCGGAGCCAAAGTTCAAAAACCTGTACATCCTACCTTTTGTAAAGTTTAAGGGGATGCTGTAACCTAATCTTACTTCTGTTTGGTTATAATCAACAGTGCCGGCGGTGTCCTTAAAGGTCCTGTTCCAAATATATTCTGCGCCGGCATTGATTACAGCATACCAGGCCCCATACGATGAACTCAATCCTACAGCATGTGAAGTTTCGTTTTGATTGTAGCGATAATAGATTTCATTACTGAAAGTGTTCACTATATTATCGCTGAACAGGCTCAGGGTAAATTCGGGATCGGTATAGCCAGGTCGCCAGCTGTGAAGATTGAATAAATTAGCTCCCTGTTTGTATGCGCTTTCCGGAAATTTTCCTGAAACATTCGTCATCACATTTGATGGGGAAGCTGTATCAGCAACGGGGTATGGTAATATCACTTCCTTCCATAAATCCTGGTCAACGCTGTTAACGCTACCGGTAAGTTCCTTCATTTCTGTTTTCAAACCATTGCTTGTAAATGCCGACCATACCAGGCTATCCTTAAAAACGCTTGGATAGTATTTTCCTGTTTGTCCCGAAACAAGTTGATAGATTTTTTTATCGGAAAGGCGAAGCGAATAAATATCATCCAGGCCGGCAACCGATGATACAAAATAAATGGAGCCTTCATAAAAAAATGGGTAACCGATCAAGGCGGAAGTAGACGGGATTAATATTTCCCTTTCATTCTTTGATAAATCAATCCTGCTCATTTGCATAGTGGCATTTGGCAAACGTTCCGTTACCACAATAGTATTATCATCGGCAAAGCGGGGATGAACAAAATTTGAATTATTTACTGATGTAACGGTTTGCAGAATTTTACCTGATTTATCCAAAACATGCAAAGACGTCTTCGTTGTTTCGTCAAAGGAAATTGCAACGATTTTTTCCCCGGAAGGCGAAATATCCGGCGTATAATATTTTGCTTTACCTGTAATTTTTGTTTGTTTATCTGTTCTGATATTATACAGGTAAATGGAACTATAATCAACCAGCGACCAGCGGGCATCTGTTTCATAAGCTGTATAAGCAATCATGCCGTTACGGTAGCTGAACCATCTTTCGGTACTAATATTTGTTAGGCGAAGCTTGTGTTCCCCCTTCTTATCCTTCACATAAAATGCAGGTAATTTTTTGTAGCTCGTTTTTAAATACAACAACGAGTCCTGACCAATGTATTGGGGAAAATAATAGTTGGTTACCGTAGCTCTCTTGACAATGTCAGTCCGCTTTTTACTGATTCCATGACTATAGTAATCCAAAGCCTGTTGTCGAAACTTTTTATAATCCACTCCGGAATATCTTTTTACTGCTTGCTGAAATGGATAAACCAGTCCTTTGTATGCTGCAGCATCTGCGGTAACTTTTTTCCAAAAATCACTCCCGTATTTTAAGTAGCCATAGTTAACCAACAGGTAACCCAGGTTGTAATGGTTTGGAACATAATCTTTAAATGAACCATTACGCAATTTCATCCAGTTATAGTTTCTCCCTTCCCGCCACAAAGATTTATATCCATTATAAAAATATGGAGTTCTGCCTCTTCCCTGTGTTGTTAACGACGTTTCAGAATGTACGGCATCGCCCTCCCAAAACCAATCAGGGATAACCAATGCATTGAACAGGGCCTGTCCTTCCTGTCCAAAAATTATCGAACCAATTTTGCTGATTCCGCGGTTGAAATTGCTGTACTGCAATACATGCCTGAATTCGTGAACAGCCAGTTCCTTATACCAGGGGTTTGCACCAAATTCAAAGATGTCTGAACCCGGAATTAAATAATATTCACTTCTGAAAGGGCCCAATGCAACATAGCCATTGGCAAGAGTGGTGTTGTTGTGAAGAACGATATTAATCTTCCGCAAATTGTTTCCCAAAGTATTGGGCCGCTGCCTCATTATTTTGTGAAGAATAGCAGCAATATCCTGCGCCAGTGAATCCACGGCTGCCGGATAAATTATTCTTGCCGTATCAGTATTGATCTGCTTCCATTTTACCGAAGGAGGAAAACCTCCAAATTGTTGTGAATGTATTTGAGCGGATGCCAAAAAAACAAGGCCGATCAGGATGTGCAATCTTTTCATATGAAATGGTACTTGTAAATATAGCTACGGATCGAAAGATTTTATATTATCGCCAATAATTGGATTATAAAAACCAGTTTTATTGAACTCCTGAATCTTGTTTTATCTTCATATCAAACAAATTCCCATGCTATTACTTGGTTTAGCAGTGGCTCCGGGACTTGCCATTTGTTTGTACATTTTTTATCGTGATAAATACAACCGCGAGCCTGCATCTACCCTGCTCATGAGTTTTGTATGGGGCATGATTATTACCGTACCTGCCGTGATTTTGGAATTTTCAGCAAAAGATTTGACAGAAGAAACAGTAACAGGTATTATTATATCCTCCTTCTTTTTTGTGTCATTGGTAGAAGAGTTCTGTAAGTTCCTGCCCTTACGATATTATTCTTTTTCACGAAGGAGTTTTGATGAGCCACTGGACGGGATAATTCATTCAGTGATGATAGCAATGGGTTTTGCTACCGTTGAAAATATTGTTTATGTTTTGTCTTTTGGAGGCGGAATTCAGGTTGGAGTGATGCGGATGTTTACCAGTGTGCCTGGCCATGCTACGTTTGCAGTCATCATGGGTTATTATGCAGGTAAGGCAAAATTTGATTTCATTCATAAAAAAGCTTTGCTGTTAAAAGGAATATTACTGGCAGCATTTTTCCATGGTATATACGATTCGTGTTTATTCCTTACAAAGGTTTTACCAGGTGACACATCCGGTTTATTGTTGGTTTCCGGGGCTTTGGCATCACTGATAACGGCCGTGGTTTTGAGTACCCGGTTAATTCGGTTACATCGAAAAACTTCTCAACAGTACCATCATGGAGCTCCTGTGCTGTCAACCAGGAACGCATCTGCCGCAGACATTCCACTTATTCGTTCACTTGCACAGCAGATATGGCCAAAAACCTATTCTTCTATCCTTTCTCCAAATCAAATTGATTACATGATGAACTTGATGTACAGTGAAAGCAGGCTACGGGAACAGATGCAGAATGATCACCAGTTCATCGTTGTATACAATGCAGGCCTCCCGGTTGGTTTTGCTGCGTTCAGCCAGGTGGAGCCCACGGTTTTTAAGCTGCATAAAATTTATATCCTCCATTCGCAGCAGGGAAAAGGAACCGGAAAGTTTGTAATTGAGCAGATCATCAGGAATGTTCAATCACAAGGTGCCGATATACTGCGACTGAACGTAAATCGTCATAACTCTGCCAAACTATTTTATGAAAAGCTCGGGTTTTTAGTTATTGGAACTGAAGATGTGGATATAGGTGGCGGTTATTTAATGAATGATTATATTATGGAAAAGAGATTGACAAGTATTGAAATCCTGATGACAGATAATTCCAAACCCGGAATTCTAAATCCTGGATTTTGATTCACATAAATTAAGGCAGGTTATCCAGTAAGTCTTTTTTTCTTCTACGATATTTTTCAACTTCGTATGAAACGCAGCCAATGACCATTGCAGCGAAATAAATAATTGAACTGACAAAAATAACACCGTCAAGGTTTTTTGTAAAGAGAAACCATGCAAGGGCAAATACCAATTGAGCCAGGGTAAGAATAATAAAAAGCCATTTATAGATTTTCACTGTTTAAATTATTGCATTTTTCCTTACCGGCTGGCAACATTGTTCATTGGTTTCTTATCCAGTCCATAAACATCCTGTCGTAAATGAAGCAGTCCCGCATTATCAACCCATGCAGTGTAATAAGTAATGGACACTTCAACTGGCTTTGGCAATTTCACCCATTGTTCCTTGCCTGCACTCATTGCATTCCAGATTTTGTCAGTAGTCCACCCCGGTACATTTTTTAAAAGATATTTCGCAAGTGTAAGGGGTTCGGATAATCGAATACAACCATGACTAAACGTTCTTTTGGAATATTGAAATAATTGTTTTGCAGGGGTATCATGGAAATAAATTTTATGATCGTTTGGGAACACAAATTTCACCTGCCCTAAAGAATTTTGCACACCCGGCTTTTGGCGGATAACAGGTAACCCGTCTTCATAGCCTGTGATTTCGTAGCCGTTATTCCGCAAATAATTTTTGCCTTTTCTCATTGCAGGCAGAATTTCATTTTTAACTATGCTGGGTGGTACATTCCAGTACGGGCTAAAAACAATACTGGTCATCTCATCGTTGAACATTACAGTTTTATGATCCTCTGATCCAACGACAATATCCATGTCGAATACATGAATCAAACCTTCATACACATGTAATTTGTATTCCGGTATATTTACCACAAGTCGTGTTTCACTGTTTGTTGATGGGCTTTCCTGGAAGCGTTGCAGGTTTACAAGCAATTGTTGTATGCGATTTTCAACAGGGATATTCAGTTCCTTTATAAGAAAAGCATCAACCACGGCGTTTGGTTTTAAGCCAAATCGCTTTTGTACGTTTAAAACAGCCAGCACTAATTCATTTGTAAAAACTTCCGTGGTATCATCTAAGGTCAAGTCACCACTTGTTCGAAGCCGCTCCTTGATTTGTTTAATGGCAGGTGCTGTTTGACCTTTGAGATAAAATTTTTGCTTAGCTATTATTTTGGGCCATCCACCATTCTTTTGAATCTCATATAATCTTTGCAAAGCAATTTGAAGTCTTTCATATTGCGGATGATTAGTAAGGCTATCGACAGATCCTTTGCGAAGAGTATCCTTGTTAACTGCAAAACTGTTTATCGAGATAAGCAGGCATATAGCAAAACTGATTCCGTAAATACGGACAAGCGTTCCCATTTTTTCACACGTTTCGTTACTTCCTAAAACAAGGAATTAGAGTAGGTAAAACAAGAAGTGGGCCGAATGGAAGAGTCAGAAATGCGAAAGCCTTGCATTTGATAAAACGTATTCATTCACAATGAAAAGGAAATTTTTATACTGGAACTGTTTCAAGTGTGGCACCAATGCCGCGGTCGGTTATGGCGTCGCACATTGGTTTTAAATCATCATAACTGCCATGCTTGACGGCATACTTGCCTTTAAAGTGAATGATATAGGCACATTGTTCCGCCTGTTCGTACGAGTGATCGCAAATTTCCATTAATGTTTCAATCACCCATTCAAATGTATTCACGTCATCATTCCACACAATAAGGTGGAAGGGTTCTTCGATATCTTCAAGAACCTCAACAAATTCTCTTTCTTTTATGTCGGTACTCACTTTCACCAGGGCAAAGTTATATTCAAAAAAGAAAAGCCATCCACTAAGTGAATGGCTTTCAACATAGAACAATATAATTACCGGGGATAAATCGTATTTACAGCAGCGATGTCGTAATAAGTAAAACCATTCCACGGCAACACAAACGAATTCATTACCGAATTTGGATCAGTTTCCGGGGTGCCGGGAACTAAATTTCCGTAAGTGCCATCGGTATGGGTAAATCCAATGGAATGTCCAAGTTCGTGTGTTAAGGCAAATGTTTTGTACGAGCTGCTCAAATAGTTGTAGTGAGTGTTGATGTCCACCTCATTTCCAACCCTGCCATCCCAGTAAGGAAGGTAAGCCTGTGCAACCATTGAGGTTGTCGCATCATTCAACGTTTTTACAATAATGTTATAAGCAGGTGGAACGGTAACAGTGGTTGTTGTTTTCTTTTTTCCTTTCCCCGTTGTAACAGTAGTGGTTGTAGCAGTTACTCGTTTCATAAATACATGACTATTGGTATTGTTCCAGTTGACAATGGCTTCGTCAAGAGCTGCCAGCCAGTCAGCAGGTACAGTTTTGTCTGCATAGATTGCAATGCTCGCAACATTGGTGGGGGTAACAGTGTATGTGTATACCCGTTGTCCCGTGCCTGCCGGTGAGCCAGGACTTATTTCCGTGTTTTTCAATCGTTGCCTTGCGTTATCCAGGCTGACAATGATATCATTTGCGGCAACAAAATATTTTTTAGTGGAGTTATATTCTACCAGGGTAATTGCTATACCGGTTGAACTGGCAACGAAAGTTTTTAATTGCTGGAGCTCTTCGGAAGAAAGAGTTTCTTCCTTAGCGATATCTGATTTTTTACAGGATTGTGCAATTACAATCAAAATGATAAGAACTGCAGTTAGTGGGGTTTTAAGCATATTGAATTTTGAATTTGACATGGACGCTTGAATTTACAATTGATAAAAATAGATAATTGATGTTATGCAGCAATATTTTTTATTGCTGAAAAAATCATGCTTGGGCCTTTCATTACAAAACGAACCGTATTTTTTGTCAACAGGGTATCGGGCGGCTACTCAAGGGCCTTAATTTGAGAGGGGTAGGTGCCAGCATGCGAAAGCAGCAAGCTTCGTATGTAACTATTTTCTTTGTAAGGTTTTATATAATCCTGGATGGCTTGCCTGGAAATATTTTCAAGATTCTTTGGCAAATAACCCATCCCAAAAAAACTTCCCTGGTCAACCATGATGCAGGAAACCTCATTTTCAGATAAGCCCTTATCGATTACAACATAGGAGGGACGTTGGGTTATTGAAGCTATTGCCTGTAAAACGCGTTCGTTGTAGGGGGCAGCAATTTCTTTTTTCTCGCATGCGCCATGACAATGTTCCTCTTCAATGCCAATGCATTTTTCATTATCGGTTTGAATAAAACAAAGCTTCGGACACAGTGAATATTCTTTCATTAGTTTTTTTAACACACCGTAACCGTCAACTTTATAATGAAATGTGTAAACCGGGTTGGAATATTTTCTCTTCTTTTCAATGGCAAGTCTCATATATCCATTCTGATCTTCGTAAACAAAAATTCCGAAAACCTCTTCCTGCCTTTTTTGTGATGTATTAAATATGGGCCAAAGACGTTTGATTTCTGTTGATTCAAGAATGGCGGCCATTAATTCAGTAGCCGTGGATTGAAAACTTATTCCATGAATATGGCGTACAAAGTTTTGTTTTTGCCTGCTATCGGAATTGTTGCAGAAGTGACTGTTTACCCTGGAACGAATATTTTTCGCTTTGCCCACATACACCACTTTTCCTTTTTGATCATGGAAATAGTATACACCCGGGTTTTTTGGTAAAGCATCAAAATGTGCCCTGGGAACATTGGGTGGCAAAACAGCTTCCTTGGAATTCCGGTTCAGGCTTGTTTGTATCACGCCCTTCACATCATGGGCTAAAAGTTTTTTAAAAAGAACAACCGTTGCGGAGGCATCGCCACCGGCCCGGTGACGGTTATTCAAATCAATTTCAAGTGAATTACACAAATTGCCCAGGCTATAAGAGACTAGTCCGGGAAAGATTTGTCGTGCCAAACGGACGGTACAAAGTTTTTTTGCATTAAAGCTGTACCCGTAAAATTCCAGGTGGCTTTTAATGAAAGAATAATCGAAATTGACATTATGGGCAACGAAAATATTTCCTTGCAGGCAGGTATAAACTTTTTCGGCAACTTCCTCAAACCTGGGAGCATTCTGTACCATCTCATTATTGATCCCGGTGAACGCCTGTATATATTTTGGAATGGCCTGGTTCGGGTTAATAAGGGTTTCAAATTCTTCAATTATAGATTCACCGTCAAATATTTTGATACAGATCTCGATGATTCCATTGGCTGAAGCATATCCGCCGGTGGTTTCAATATCTACAATTGCATACGTCACATCGAAAAGTTTACGGTTTCAAAGGTTTAAAAAGTTCTTAGGGTTACGGTTATTTTTGAAACCTTCTGAACCTTTTATACTTATTGAATATTAGCGAGGGGATCGAAGTTCTAAAAAAATTAGTAATGCAACAACCTTTTGACAAATTTTTAATTGAGGTGAATTAGTAAAATTTCGCCAATTCTTGTTTCGGGGAGTATTAGGAATGTTTGGTTCGCCAATCAGGTGTATAATAAAAGAACCAACGGAATGTGTTATTCACATCGTAAATAGAGCCCGGGAATTTTTGTTGTAGTACCAACATATATCCCAGGTCAAAGCTGAGATTCTTTAGTATATTTTGCTTAATGCCAATGAATAACCGGTCCTGGTCAAATATATTGTGGACAATCGCTTTTCCAAACTGAATAGAAAATTCATTGGTTAGTACCGGGGATGGGATTTTTTTATTTTTGGCTATTGGAAATGTAACGCTGATTAGATAACGAATTCTGTTACTGAATTTGTATTGATGAGTATTTTGGTCAATTGCCAGAATTTCCTGCCATCGCTGTTCATTGCGCAAACGCTGTAAAATATTAATCTTACCCAGGTTACACGTCATCTGTGCTTGTTCGTAAATCCTGTTTTCATCTGAATAGGTTCTGTATCCTGGTTTACGTGGACGCAGCCACATATGTGCATATCCCATTGCAAACGTAATGTTGTCCTTAAACCAATAATTCAAACCTCCCCGCACCAGGTAAAAACTGGGCTCGGCTACAAAATCATTTCTTCTTACATGAAAATCAGCCAGCAAACCAAATTTGTATTTCAATCTGATAGTGTTATTTAAACTTAGCCAGGTTTGAGTTTGATGATTAATCTTATTTTCTGATTGTGCAGATAATTGAAAAGGGCAAAGGAATAACAAGCAAATCTCCGTTACGATTCGAACGAATGCTTTCATACTATTTTTAATTGGCCAGGAATAAAATGAGCAGTTGTGCACCCAGAATTCTTAGTATCATGGTCAGGGGATATACAGTTGCATAGGTTACAGAAGGAATAT
>Ga0193740_1000503_pt1 | contig 10388 bp, 7 predicted proteins | sample L2s1metaG_FD_145072 | JGI IMG/M metagenome (GOLD analysis project Ga0193740, IMG submission 145072) | Soil microbial communities from a riparian zone of the East river system, Colorado, United States - L2s1 | ecosystem: Environmental > Terrestrial > Soil > Riparian zone | place: USA: East River... | reverse complement strand
AGTTGTATTCATCCCATGGACCAAAGAAGGCACTTGTTCGAATAATCAGTGATGAGGGACAAAGTTTCTGTATTAAAACTTCTGCCTGCGCTTTTGATTGCCCGTAAACATTTAACGGATTGGGTAAATCAGTTTCAATATATGCTATAGGTTTTCTTCCGTCGAAAACCAGGTCGCTCGAAAAATTAACCAGCTGTACTCCATGATTGCTACATGCTATTGCCAGGTTATGCGGGCCTGTTGTGTTATCACGGATGCAGGCTGCACACTTTTTCTCAGCATCGTCTACCCTTACAAACCCGGCAGCATTAATGATGGCCCATGGTTTATACAACTCAATCGCCGAATCAATAGCAGCCAGGTTACTAATATCGCAATCCTGCCTGCTCAGTAATTGATAAGCAATGTGGCGTTCTTCGCAAACTTTTGCAAAGGCTTTTCCCAGTGTGCCATTCTTACCAATGATCAAAACAGGAGCAGATTGATTCGATTTCATATCAATGGTTTTTGAAGAAGACCCGTAAATAATTCGCGAATCTCTAAGCCACCATCCTTTTTCGTGTGATAAACGATGTTCGCATATCTTTTTCTCCGCAATGTCCTTGATAAATTTTGTAAGGGCTGTTGGTCGCAAATAACCTCCGCGTAAATCAAAAGCTCCCGGCTCATAATCACCCCCATCTTGCGTAAGTAATTTGCTCCATCCATAGGAACCGAGTAGTGCCCACGAAGTAACTGCTTTAATATTGACGCCTTCTGCAACAAGTTTATTGCAGGCATCCCAAATATGTTTGAACCACCGCAACTGTTCTTCACGGTGACAGTGTAGATGTACTTCTGTAATGGCAATGGGTTTGTCATAACGTTTCCAGGCTTCCTTCAGCAATACTTCAATTCCTGTTTCTTGTTCAATATTCACCCGAACTGCTTCCACGTCTGCATAATGATCGCTTCCATTGCCACCGTGTGTATGTGGTGGATACAGGTGCAAGCGGTCATCGAGAAATCTTTCGGAAGTGAGATAATGATTGAATCCAGGTACACACACGTTTTCCGTGAAAAAATTTATTTCACACTCAGGAAAATTCAGCCATTTTAAATATCCCCAAAGCGGATGCTGTTTGTTTACCTTTCCACACAGCAAATCAAACGTCAGCCATCTTCGTTGGTTTTCGAAATCAGCCTGGTATTTTAATTTTTTTGTACTGTAGGTTTTCCCGAGATCTTCAGTTTGAACCAGCTTTGCATTTGGATTGATCTTTCGTATTTCCTGCATGGCCAGTACTGTCCCTTTCATCTGGTTCAACACCATTTGTGTGAATGCCTTCGAATTATTTTGATGAGGGTACCAAATGCCATACAACCCACTAAACCTTGCCGTTGTCAGCGGTTCATTTACAGGGGTATAATATTCAATCCATGGAAACTGCTCAGCCGTTTTCCTTGCATATTCTGCCAACAGGTAAGGAAAATTTTCGTCCGCAAGATTTGTATACGCCGGCCCGCTGCCGTGGTGCACAAGTCCTGCAATAACATCTACATTTTTTTCCCTGAGCTTTTTTAATTGCGCAGAAGTCCAGCTCCAATCAATATTTCCATTTCTTTCGGGTTGATGTTTTTCCCAAAGTATAGGATAACGAAGTTTTTTAATACCCAGCTCAGTTATCTGCGTAATATCATCTTCGCGGTAGTAATGACCCGAATAATGTAACTGATCGAAGAAATTATTTTTTACCCTGTTGATGGTGCATTCAATTCCGCCCCATACTTCAGGATTGCAATATTGTATTTGTTTGTCCATTAACAACTTTTCCGTTAACATTATTTCCTGCTTCCTGTCCCTGAATAATTTTTTTGAAAGTCGTCAATGCCTGTGCTACCACCTGGTCCATATTGTAATACTTATAAGTTGCCAAACGGCCAACGAAATAAGTATTCTTCTTAGTTGATGCTAACTGCTGGTATTTCTTATACAGTTCTGCATTTTCCGGACGCGGCACCGGGTAGTATGGATCGCCTTCAGTTTTTGGATGAACCTGACCTGTGAGATATTTGAAATCAGTAATCCTGGTATAAAGTTGCTCGTTTGGATAATTCACAGTTCCTGTTGGTTGAAAAACTTCCCTGTCAATCGTTTCAAATTTAAATTCAAGGGAACGATACGGAAGTTTTCCGTAACAATAGTTGAAGTATTCGTCAACAGGTCCGGTGAAAATTAAATTTTTGTACGGTATCATATCAATAATGTCTTTGTAATCTGTATTCAACATTATCTTGATGTTTTTATGCGATAGCATATTTTGGAACATATGTGTATACCCGTACAGCGGCATGGCCTGGTAAGTATCAGTGAAATAACGGTCGTCGCGATTCACTCTTGTTGGTACACGTGCAGTAACGCTTGCATCCAACTCCGAGGGATCGAGGTCCCACATCTTTCTTGTATAACCACGGAAGAATTTTTCATACAACTCTCTTCCCACCTTACTCACAACAACATCTTCTGATGTCTGTACACGATCAACTTTTTCAGCTCTTTTTGCAAAAAACTCTTCTACGTCGGCGCTGCACAAATTCAACCCGTAAAGCTGGTTGATCGTATTCAGGTTAATAGGAATAGGCACCAGCTGTCCATCCACGCTTGCCAGTACTTTATGTTCATAAGGTCTCCATGGAGTGAACTGGTTTAAATATTCAAATACCTCTTTGGAATTGGTATGAAAAATATGAGGTCCGTATTTATGAATTAAGATTCCGTCTTTATTAAAATAGTCGTATGCGTTGCCGGCAATATGATCTCTTTTATCAATGATCAGGACTTTTTTATTGGATTGTGTGGCTAAACGCTCTGCCAATACACTGCCGGCGAATCCTGCGCCTACTATCAAATAATCAAACATAAGCTTTCCTCTCTTTTAGTTTAGATTTTTCACTGTTCAAAACAAATGCATCTTCAATATGGCGGACCATTTGTCCCCATGTTCTGTCCCAGGAATTGTAAAGAAGAAATTCATCTACTTTTTTCAACCAGGTTGTGTTTCTTTTCTTGATCAATTCTTTTTCTGCCGCTTTAATAAATTCATTTGCATTGCTCACAATGTGTACGAGTTTATTATCACCGTAAGGTCGAACCACGTCACGAATAGGAGTGGAGATGACCGGTTTACCTGCTGCCAGGTACTCAGGTGTCTTTGTCGGGGAAATGAATCGTGTTGACTCATTCATAGCAAATGCTACCATTGCAATATCCCATCCCGCTATGTAGTTTGGTAATTCTTCATATTTTTTTCCTCCGAGATAATGGATGTTGTCATAGTTGGGAAGAGTAGCCGGGTCAATTTTTACAATAGGGCCAAGCAATACAAAATGCCAGTCTGGTTTTTGTTTAGCTACTGCATCGATCAATTCAATATCAAACCGTTCGTCGATGACACCAAAAAAGCCAAACCGTGGATGCGGAATGTTTTTTTGGTCATCGGGATCTTCTTTTATTTTTCTTGCCTTACCAAAATGGTGTTTATCGATGCTGCTTGGGAAAGCATAAATATTAGGATGAGAATTTTTCTTCGATTCAAAAATGCTTTGTCCGCCTGTAAAAACCACATCTGCTTTTTTGAACAATTCTTTCTCAAGCGTAGTTAATTGGGGTGGAGCAAATTTGAATGCAGATAATTCATCCATGCAATCATAAACTACCAACTCAGGAGTTAAATGATCGGTAAAGGGTAAAGCCATTGGTGTGTAGTACCAACTGAAATATTTTTCAATGTTCATGTTGGTGAACAGAGTGTTGATGAATTTCCGCTGGCGTTTTTGAATCTCTTCTTCTGGTAATCCGCCCTTGATGTGCGGTGTTACAACAAATAAATTTTCATTATAGTTTTCGATATGCAATTTGTCTTCGCCGTCATAAAAAATGGGTTCCTCTATAAAAAATACTCTTTGATGTTTTGAAAACCTGCTTAGCAGGTGATTAGGACGTTGAAAAACAAATCCCCACCTCAGGTGGCAGAAGCAAACTAAATCGATATCGTGCATGAAGGCATATGAAACTTCCTCAATATTTTTTATCATGCTGGTATAATTACTATTTACATGCCAGCATTTTTAAGAATTAAAATTTGTAAAGGGATGAGTATGCAGAATTTATCTGTAGAATTTCATCCTCATGATTGAGTGCACTATGCCGATTTGGCACGTTGATAATTTATGAAGTGAGCAATAAAAGGAAGAACAATATTTTTCTCCAGATATTTTTGCTGAACATTAGTAGGGATTAAATCAAAATCATTGATGATATCTCTGCAATTTTTTTCTCCGCAAATACATTTCATTGTCCAGTGGCGTTCAAGCATTGATGTTGAATAATCCCAGAATAATTCGTCACCTGCTTTGATGTCTTTCAATGCAAACAATTCAAGATTGGAATTCAGTCCACAATTCGGATTGCAGGAATGATTGGAATATAAAAATGGAGGATCACATAAAATGTATTTGTCAAAATCAATTTGCAGTGTATGACTTTCCCGCTCTTGCAAGAAAACCGTTTCTTCATAAGTCATGGGTCTACCTGTTGCCTTGCAAAGGATTGTTCCTTTTTCAACATCTTTTTTGGCAAACAAACCCTTACCAAATTTTGAGGATCGTATCTCAGCTTTATCAGTAACCATTTCCAATTGTTTAGTACACATAACCAAAACACATTCCAAATAAAAAGTACCGCATTGGTGCGGTACTTTCATAAATATAGCAATCAATAGTTAGGCAACTTTCGTAAATCTCTGCACTTTTACTTTTGTGATTTCTTTTAAAAATTCAATTTCCTCCCTGATATAGGGCTCGCCATTTTTACGGTAGATATCATGAAACCATAATTCAGGTTCCGTATCATATCTCTTATTCCATGAATCCCATGGACAATGCGTTTGCGTTTTGCCCTCTACCAATCCCCAGTTATAGGCACCTACATTGTGTTCCTTCAGCAAGGGAAGTATTTCCTGGAAAGTATTTTTAAAAGGCCTCGCCATGTATTCAGTGCAAAGCAATGGACGGCCAAAACGTTGCAATGCTTTTATCCTGTTTTCCATCTCATCCTTGCTTTCGTAGCAATGGAAACTGATGATGTCGGAATGGGTAAACATATAATTATCCAGGGCTGTCAACACATCGTCGGAACTCCAGTCTTCCTTCCAGGGAGCCATCGTTATAGGCTGGTCCGGATTTATCACCCTCACCCAGTTGATAGCCTTTTTTAAAAGCAGGATCGAAAGCTCTGCTTTATGATTACTGTAATCGTCATCCTTGTAACTGGTGAGATTCATATTGTCCGGCTCATTAAAAAGGTCCCAGATCAGCACCCTGTCGTCATTTTTGAAACGTCTTACTATTCCCTGTATATAGTCCCTCAATTCGTCATATTTGGAAGGGTCATTTAATATATCATAACCGGGACACTGAACCCAGCCCGAATTGTGAACGTTTTGCTTGGGTTGTGGCTGAACTCCCAGTTTTGGAAACGGATCCCAAACCGAATCAAAAAGGACCAGCATGGTTTTGATACCGTGTTTGTGAGCAATGCTCAAAAAAAGATCAACGCGATCGAGATATCCCTCTGCATTTTCCTGCCACAACAATGTGTGAAGAAAAACGCGGACTGTGTTGAAGCCAAGATCTGCTGCAATTCCAAGCTCATTATCGATGAGCTCAGGAGAAAAAGAATCTTCCTGCCACATTTCTATCTGGTTAATAGCATTGCTTGGAATGTAGTTGCATCCTACAACCCAGCCATTTTTATCAAACCATTCTTGTGCTTTGGAAGTTGACCAGCGATTCGCCAGTTCGGGATCGTGCTCTAAAAAAGGTACGGGGGGGTTAGTGGCTAACATATAGAATTGGTATTAGATTTACCGTTTTTATTGTTACGGAATTATGATCCAAAATAAGAGCAAAGGATTAAAAAAGGAAACTTCTATTCGGTTAAAATTGAAATTTGTCGATGAAGCCAGTTTTAATGCAGACGAAACCAAGGACACCATTTTCAATAGCTTTGCGCCATAATTTTTTAAGAGTATTGATTATTCAATTAATAAACAGGTATGGCCATTAACCAGCAGATAAAAGAGAAGGTTTTAAATGATTTCAAAAAGAATTTCGAAGGAAAACCCACCATTGTTCGGTCCCCGGGTCGTGTTAATATTATCGGTGAACATACGGACTACAACAATGGCTTTGTTTTGCCCGCGGCCATCGACAAAGCCATCTACGTCGCGGTTGCTCCACGGAATGACGAGAGGATAATATTGTACTCCGGCGAGTTTGGTGAAAGCTTCGAAACCGCACTGTCGGACCTGAAGCCGACTGATAAAGGCTGGCCCAACTATATTTTAGGAGTTGCTGATCAATTAAGAAAAGGCAATTATAAGCCTGGGGGCTTTAACCTGGCCATAGACGGTGATGTCCCAATCGGTTCGGGGCTGTCGTCATCCGCCGCCCTGGAATGTGCCACGGGCTTTGCTTTGAACGAGATTTTTAAACTCAATATTTCAAAAAAGGACCTTGCTTTTATTGGTCAACGGGCGGAGCACAGCTTTGCCGGGGTAAGGGTAGGAATTATGGATCAGTTCGCTAGCATTTTTGGCCGCAAGGACCATGTAATTAAACTGGATTGCCAAAGCCTGGAATATGAATATGTGCCTTTGAAACTGGAAGGTTATAAAATTCTTTTGCTCAATACCAATGTGAAACACTCATTGGGATCCTCTGAATACAACACCCGCAGGGCTCAATGCGAACAGGGAGTGGCCTGGGTGAAACAACACCATCCCGGGATAAACAGTCTTCGTGACGTGAGTATGGAAATGCTTCATCAATTTGTTGAGCCAAAGGACACACTGATCTTCCGGCGTTGTAAATACGTGGTGGAAGAAAAAGAAAGACTTTTGACCGGTTGTGAGGATTTGAAAAAAGGTGATTTAAAATCATTGGGAAGAAAAATGTTCAGGACGCACGATGGACTGAGTAAGGAATATGAGGTGAGTTGTAAAGAGCTGGATTTTTTAGTTGACGCAGTCAGAAATAATCCTCATGTAATAGGTGCAAGAATGATGGGGGGTGGGTTTGGAGGCTGTACCATTAATATTGTAAAAGAGGAAGCGATTGATTCGCTGGTAAAGGAAATAGGGGAGAGCTATCAAAAAGAACAGGGCAAGGAGCTCACTGCTTATATTGCCCGTGTGGAAGATGGCACTTCAATAATTTCTTAATTCTGCATCGAAAATTTATAGATAGTTGTCGAGCGAAGAACTTCTCCGGGTTGTAAAGTTGTAGACGGAAAATCCGGGTGATTGGGTGAATCCGGGTAGTGCTGCGTTTCCAGGCAAAATGCTTCTCTTCGCTTATCCTTTAACCCATATTTTATACTGTTCTGTCCTTGCAACCAATTACCGGTGTACAGTTGCATAGCAGGTTGGTCGGTGATCACTTCCATCCGGATTCCGCTTTTATCTCCGGTGGCAATTCCTGCAGATCGTAAACCCGTTCCATTCAAAACAAAATTATGATCATAGCCTGCACCGTATTTTAATTGTTCATTATTGTCATTGATATGTTCACCAATCTTTTTGGGAATCCTGAAATCGAAGGGAGTGTTTTCAATAGAGAAAATCCCGCTCGGTATTAAAATCTCATCTACCGGTGTGTAAAAGCCGGCATTGATTTGCAGCAAATGATTTTCTATCGTGCCGGTTCCCTGACCGTTTAAATTGAAGTATGGATGCGCAGTCATATTGACCACCGTTGTTTGATCCGTTGTGGCTTCGTATTCAATCACTAATTCGTTTTGATCGGTAAGCGTATAGGTAACAGAAACATCTAAATTGCCCGGGTAATTTTCTTCTCCATCGGGTGAAAAATAAGAAAGTTTAATGCTGTTGTTTTTTACTTCATCAATGGTCCAAACCTGTGTGTTAAATCCCGTGGGTCCACCGTGCAAATGGTTGGGCGGATTGTTAATTGATAATTGATAGGTTTTTCCATTCTGGCTAAATTGACCCCTTGCAATCCTGTTGGCATAACGGCCAACAATAGCGCCATGATAAGTTTCACCCGAGTTAAGATAGCCTTCTAAGCTTTCAAAACCCAGCACCACATCTGTCGGGTTAGAATTCTTATTGGGTACGATCAATGTTACGATTCTTGCGCCATAATTAGTGATGGCAACTTCCATGTTGTTTTTGTTTTTCAAAATGTGAACGCTGACTTTTTTCCCATCCAACATTTCATCAAAAGAACCGGCATCAATTGGTTTAAGCATTCTTAAAATTAAGGTGAAGAAACAAATCAACCATCAGCAAAGCAACGGCAGAAGGGCATGCAATACATTACTTGTTGATACAACTTGCTGCACCAGTTGCTTACATTTGCCTACTTAAAATGAGGGATTGAAACATTTAAGAGCTCTAAATAAATATTTCTGGAAGTACAGGGTAAGACTGGGCATCGGGACCTTCTTCATAATTATTTCTAACTACTTCAACGTTCTGCAACCCCAGATAACAGGATTTATTATTGATTTTGTTTCAAAAAAATTACCTGGCTATAAACCACGACCGAAGAACCCTGCATACGATATTTCTGTTAGAAAATTCATTGATTTTGTTGAGGGCTTAAACGTTTCGGGATTACAGGTGGTAGTAATTTGCGGCATTACAATTCTTGCGCTGGCCCTGTTGAGAGGCTTCTTTATGTTTTTGATGCGGCAAACTATTATCGTCATGAGTCGCCACATTGAGTTCGATCAGAAAAACGAAGTATTTGCACACTATCAAAAACTCGATACCAGTTTTTATAAAACGCACAGCACAGGTGATTTAATGAGCCGTATGGCCGAAGACGTAAGCCGTGTACGAATGTTCACAGGCCCGGCCATCATGTACCTTGTAAATCTGATCACCCTGATTTCCCTCAGCGTATTTTTCATGATACGGCGGGATGCAGAACTCACTCTATATGTGCTGGCACCGCTACCCATTCTTGCTGCCGCCATTTATTTTGTCAACAATATTATTCATCGCAGGAGCGAAGCCTTGCAGTCTACACTGGGTCAGTTAACTACCAATGCGCAACAATCGTATTCAGGAATAAGGGTAATCAAATCTTTTGTGCAGGAAAAATCAACCTATGAATTCTTTAAGGAAAACAGTGAGCAATATCGCAAACAGGCAACTGGTCTTGCCAAAGTGGAAGCTTTGTATTTTCCATCCATGACATTATTGATTGGATTAAGTACATTATTTACTATCATGATTGGCGGTATTTATTATATCCGCGGAAGTATTGGCCTGGATGTTATTGTTGAATTTGTGATTTACATCAACATGCTCACATTTCCGGTAAGTGCCATCGGCTGGACGGCCAGCATGATTCAAAGAGCATCAGCATCTCAAAAAAGATTGAACGAATTTTTACAAACCGAGCCGTCAATAAAAAACACAGCACTTTCTAAAAAATCAAAACTAACCGGTGATATAAAGTTTGAAAATGTTGATTTCACTTATTCACACACAGGAGTAAAAGCAATCAAAGATTTCAATTTGCATATTCGCCCGGGACAGCAAATTGCGGTGGTAGGCAGAACCGGTAGTGGTAAAACAACGCTTGCACAGCTGCTTATGCGAATGTTTGATGTGAACTTTGGATCTATCTCATTTGATGGAACCAATATCATGGATATTGATTTAAGTGAATTAAGAAAGCAGATCAGTTATGTTCCGCAGGATGGGTTTTTGTTCAGCGATACCATCGAAAACAATATTGCATTCGGCAGCAAGGAAAGAAATCTCGATAAGGTAAAACAGTCGGCCGACCTGGCTGTTATACACAAGGACATTGAAAATTTTCCCAAAGGATACGATACCGAAATAGGTGAAAGGGGAGTGATGCTAAGCGGTGGGCAAAAGCAGCGTATTTCTATTGCCCGGGCACTGATGAAAGAAGCTCCCATCCTGGTTCTGGACGATTGCCTCAGTGCAGTGGACGCTAAAACGGAGAAGCAGATCATTGGTAATCTTAAGGAATTTCTGCATGGCAAGACCTCCATTTTAATTACCCACCGCATTTTTAGCCTCCTGAATTTCGACAAGATCATCCTAATGGAAGAGGGCAGAATCATTGAGGAGGGCAGGCACGAAGAGCTCCTGCAAAAAAAAGGAGCTTACTATGCATTGTATCAACGCCAGCAGCAGGAAGATTCTTCAAATCACCTGTAACTTTTTTTCCCTGGATGCGTTACACTTTTAAACGACGCAATTATGAAGAAAATATTCACTTTAGTGTTTGCCCTTTTTTCCCTGGTATCTGTTTATGCTCAAAAAACCATTCGTGATCCCAAT
>Ga0193740_1000502_pt1 | contig 10414 bp, 14 predicted proteins | sample L2s1metaG_FD_145072 | JGI IMG/M metagenome (GOLD analysis project Ga0193740, IMG submission 145072) | Soil microbial communities from a riparian zone of the East river system, Colorado, United States - L2s1 | ecosystem: Environmental > Terrestrial > Soil > Riparian zone | place: USA: East River... | reverse complement strand
AGCCGGTCGGTGGACCACACGCCCGGGACCGAGTTTCCACGATGTCGCGACCTTCTGGCCGTTGATGACCTCGACCGGTGGCGGTGCGTCCGTGGCGTACATGCCCAATCCCTGCAACGCCAGCGTCAGGTCCTCGTCGCTGATCGTCTGGTGCAGGCCGGCAATCAGCCGTTCGAAGCCGCGCAGCTCGGACGATCCGAACGGGTTGCCGGGCTCCTCGAAATTCTTGACGTGGTAGACCGGGATGGACGTGATGTCTGGGGGTAGTTGGGTCACACCCCGGATGCTTCCGATCTCGGGTGCATCCAGCGATTGCCAGTTGTCGACCTCGAAGAATCCCTCCTCCACCGTGATCGTGGCCGGGGCATCGGCGGACGCCTGGTTCTTGCGGTAGCACACGCGGCGGACGGACTGCTCCCCGTCGTTGTCCACCAGTTCGGCGAGGAACACAGCGATCACGCGATCCACGTTGTCCGGGTCGAACACGGGGAAGTAGTGCGACGGGTCCACGACGTTCATGGAGATGCGCGACCCCAGGGCCTTGTCCGGGTTCGCGGTCACGTGCCAGATCCAGTCACCCTGGATCTGGCAATACCGCTTGGCACCACGGAACTTGGAACGGAACCGTTCGCGTGCCATGAGATCGGCCAACGCCAGCCGTGCCGCCAGTACGTCGGGGGTGTCCTCACCCGGGCGCGCACGGGACGTGATGGACACCGAGTATCCCGGGGCGGTGTACCGGTTGGACGTGTCGATGATCGTCCGGCCAGCGGGGATGTAGATGGGCTTGTCATCGGTGCCGCGCTGCGACAGCCGGAACACGTCGGGCACGTTCCAGTAGATCTGTTCGTACAACAGGTACGACAACAGACGCTTCTGGTCCAGGGGGTCAGAAACCCATGATGGCTTCTGCCCGAACAGCGTTTCTCCGGTGCTGTACGGCGTGAATTCTGTAACCATCAGTTACCCATCTGTGCGGTCAAGACGAACGACCCGCCGTCCTCGGCTGGCGCGCGATACATGCCCCGGAAGAATCGACCCAGCGCTTCTACGCCGTGGTTGTCCTTGTCCATCGGATTCTCGCTATCCGACTTGACTTCGGAACGATGCTCGGGCCACTTGTACCCTTCCCGCATTTCCCACGCCAGAGACTTGCACGATCGGTCAATCATCAGGGTTGGGGCACGCTCGGCATGCCCCACAGGGAGGTCCAGATTCCGGACTTTCAACGCCCGGCGTATCAAGGCCAGCCTGGTCTTGATCTCCCCACCCGTGTTGCCGTACGCCGGGATGCGCAACTTCCGCTCCAACGTTCGGGTGTCGTCGGGCTCCGCAGGATCGGGGAACAGCCGTTCACACGCCCGGACGAAGCCCGGGACTGTGGCCATGATATCAGCCGCGACTTCTTCGGTATCGAGTCGCTGGTACCGCTGTTCTTTGATCACTCGGATCTCACCCCACGGGCCAACCTGAATCCACAGCACCACGAAAGGGTTCGTAAAGCCGTAGTCAACCGCCATGTAGAGAGGCCAGGACGACGTGTACGAGAAATCACCGAGGTGGTCTTCGTCGTTCCATTCCTGCATCACGACGCCGGTCTTTTCCGAGAATTTGGCCCCATACTGCCGGTCGAATTCATCCTCAGTCAGGTCGTCTTCTGCGTCCAGGATTTCGGGATCCTGCCGACCACCCGGGAAGACGATGGTGTTGGTCCACGAGGGCATAGTCCACGACCGCCAGCCGCGCTTCTGCGCTGATGGTGTAAGCCCGCGTTGGTGCAGGGCGTACAACAGGCTGTGTTCTGACGCGCCCTCGGGAACGCCCGTGAATACCGCCCAGCCGCGCTTGTCGGAGAGTGTGGGTCGGATGTACTGCCCCCACGTCCTGCGGCGGTGTCGACCCGCCTCGACCATCAGCACGAAGTCCAGGCCGTCACCTACCAACGACTCAGGGTGACCCGCCGACTTGCCCAGCAACTCGAATCCCCAGTCGGTCTTGATGTGCATGTTGCCAGACCCGGGATTGCGCAAGAATTTGATGCTGTCCTGTTCCACCCCCGCCTTGCGCAGCGAGTCGTAGATGAGTCCGAATTCCTTGTCTGCGTCGCTGTACTGGGGACCAACCACCCATCCCAGCTGGGGCTTGCCCGTGATTGCGGACGGCGTGAACGTGTTGGGCTCGGCCTCTCGCGCGCCGAACAACGTCTTGCCCCAGCGCCGCCCATTGGATACGACCTTGAACCGCGCTGGGGTGAAATGAATCAGTTCTTGCCCCGGGTGGGGCTCATACCCGATCTGCTCGTAATACCGCCGCTTACTTAACGGTGGGGGCGGATTGGTCATGACGTTGCCACACGTCGCAGATGTCGCAGAAGCGCCACGTCCAACCCCCCACCTCTATTGACCTACGTACACGACCGCACACCGTGCAGATCCGAGACAGCCAGCGTTTGACCATCACGCACCAGCAGCACGAGACCCGAAGTCCCCGGTCAGTTCGGGCGCGAGCACCGAGTCGGTTTGCGTGCCGTCGTCGTTGTGGTCAATCGCGTAGATCATACGGAGACGCTCGGAGGCGGTCGGCACGTGCGGCGGTGGCTGGATCAGACCGCGCACACCACCGAATTCCGAACCAGTCGCGGGGTCCTCGGTCGATACCAGGTCCCGCGAGTTAATGGGCTGGGTCATGATTCCTCTTCTCTACTGGCGACGGATGACCGGGCAGCGAACGCACCCGTCGTTGTCGCATGGGAACTTGTGCTGCTTCTCCCATTCGGTGCGCAGCATGATCTTGCCGATGAACACGTCATTTCGGCTCACCATGCCCGTGATCGGTCGCCCGGTCTTGGCGTCTACGTACCCCTCGGCGCGATCGACCACGGCCATGGGGGTAATGGGCTCGGGCGGTACGTCCCGCTGCCCCCACCCGGGCAGAATCTGGTCCATGTAATGCTGGGACGTGTCACGGATCATCGCCGTGACCGCGCGGATGGTCCGCTCCGCGTTCACCAGGTCGTCTGGCGTGATCACACCCCGGTCGATCAACGCCTGCCGGAGCACGGGGTCGAACGGCCACGGGGCCTCCTGCACGGTCAACGAGGCGGTGTCGTCGGCGTTGGTACGGGTTCCGTCCGGCAGACGCTTACCGAACGTCTCAGACGTCGCGCGGTTGCCTTCGTTGAACGGGTGCCGGATGTCGGTGTGCTGCTGGTGCCAGTCCCACGTCTGCCCGCACGTCTTGCAGATGTCATGCATCTCCGGCATTGTCGTCGTCCTCGTCTTCCTCGTCGGATTCCCACGCCTGGCCGTCAATGACCGGGTGGGCTGGGGTGCCATCGTCCAGCACCAGCGCACCAGCCAGCAACTTCTGGACGTGAACGTTGGCCTCGACGTTGACGTGCTGCTCGGGCTTGCCGGCAGTGTATTCGAGGATCAGTTGTGCCGCCTTGAATCGCAGCGTCGGCTCGGTCTCATTCTTCAAGAATTGGGCCAACACCTTGATGGCTTGACCCGAATGGCCGACCAGTTGGTTAATCGTCTCTTCGCGGAGACGTTTGCGGACCTCGGCCTGGATGATGGGTGTGAGCCATCGCGGCTTGGGTCCCTTCCATCCTCCGGTGGGGTGGCGAGGTCGCCCGTGGGACAACTCTTCGAGCGTCCATTCTGATACCGGGCGAACCTCGCCGTAGGTCACCTCGTGGAGCAGGGCGATATCTTCGGCCGTTCGGCCACCATTACGCCGGATGCGCTGGCGTACCGCCTGGGGGTTCCGGGAAAGACGGCGGGTATCGGCCGAGATTTCTTTAGCGATCCCGTCCTCGTCAACATCGGAGCCCTTGCGTGCCACTGGTGCCACCCCCTTTTAACTGCCTGGACTGAATGATGGTCACCACGGTATGCCGTGATGACCATCTCACCCAAACGACCGATCAGAACGACCCCGGGCGCGTCTCGTCCGTGGGCAACTTGCCGGCGCTGAATCCGGAGAAGGACAACGTCTCCGCGTCCCCCGACGTGGCGGGATCGGGTACGGCCACCATGGGGGTATTCCGCTCGACCACCGAGTCGACCACGCCGCTGGTCGCGGTCACGCGGGTGGCCGGTGGCTTGAATCCCTCCTTCTCCCAGGGCGGCGTGTCGTCAGCGTCGATGGTGGCGGGCATGGTCTTGACGAGAGCCACCACATTCTTGACCTCGGCACGGGCCACCCGGAGATCGGCGTGTGCCTGGGCCAGTTCCTGGGTGATGGCATGTTGCTTGCCCTTCTGGTGTTCGACGTCCTGGCGCAGGTACTCGACGTACGCCACGATCACGTCCCAGTCATTGACCGCGCTCTCGCTGTACCAGTCCCAGTCGGCGGGCACCACCCGCTCCCGGAGATCCTTGGTTGCCTTGGCCACCGCGTCGGTGGCCACCTTGGCTTCCCACCCAGCCACCCGTACGCCGGCGCTCTCGTCGTCGTCGGGCACGTAGTTGATGGGTTCTGTGGGGTAATACCCCGGTGGTCGCGCGCCCTCCTCTTGGATGGCTGCCTCGTTGGCGCGCACCATCAGGTCATTCTGATCCGTGCGTTCCTCGAGCAACCGTTGCAGCCGCGTGATGGACTCAACCTGCCGGGCGATGCGCGTCTCATAACCGCGCTGCAATTTCTGCACCTCGGCGGCATCAACCCGCAGCATGATGGGCTCATTGCCCTTGCGTTTGGTGGTCATTCCCCTGCCCTCATTTAAGAACGTCCTTGAACTTCCACATGACGTACCCGAGTCCCACCAAGAGGGTGAGCCCAACCCCGATCATGAACCCACCCACCCACATCAGCACGTCATCGCTCGTTCATGTAGTAGAGCGTGAAGAGCACCGACACGACCGACGCCATCACGACCACACCGCCGAACAACGCCAGGTAGCCGATGGTGACCCAGATACGCCGGGCCAGGTTCATACGACGAGGCCGACGTACTGCTCTCCGTCCTCGTCCTTGGCCACGTGCATGTCCTGGTACAGGTTGGGCTCCACCTCCGACAACCAGAGGTAGATCGTAACGGCGAGTCTGCGAATCTCCGCGTCCGCCGACAGGGAACCCCGGCTGATCAGGAATTCTCGCCAGGAGCGGTGATTTCCCGACACGACGATAGCGGTGGGGGTCATGTTGGGGAGCACCGCCCGTGCCGCCTCCCGGACGCGCTTGCGCGCCTTGGTGGGTTCCAATGAGCGTTGGGTGATCGTTCGCTCCCCGATCATCACCAACGCCTCGTACGAGTTGCATGCCATCTCCCATGCCTGTTGAAGGACGTACGCCGCTTCGTCGTTGTCCTCGAACAACGGCGGGGTCACGTACGTTACGCCCGGTCCGAGCTTGACGAATCGCTGCGACAGTTGCGAGTAGGAATGGTGCCGGTGACGCACCAGTTCATGGGTCAGGGCCCGGGACACGCCCTCGATGTAGAACGAGCAGGTTCCGTGCTCGACCACGGACTCGTGCTCGATCTCGAAGATGTGCGCCAGGTAGTCGGCGTTGTCCCGCGTGGCCGGGTTGGGCTTGTTGAACGAGTCGTAGCACGCGCGACCCGCGAACTCGGCCAGGTTGCCGGCATCGGTGCCCAGCGTATCCGCGACGAACCCCGTGAGATCTTCGGCAAGTTCATCGTTGAAGCGCGTACGGGCGATCAGCGAAACCTTCATAGCGCGATGGGTTCCTTTCCGTGGGTGTGTGGTGTGCCGATGGTGACACCTCTCGCGATCAGGTCTAACTCGTATTCACGCCACGATCGCCAGGTGTCCCCGGTGTCCCACCGTGACCCCTCAACGCTGGCGAATCCGGCGTCGTCCACCTTCTCGTCACGCGGCTGGACGATGGTGCCCACGGCATGTTTCTCGCGGAACTCCGTCTTCTCGTCGTCCGTCATCGGATGTGTGATCCAGGTGTCTTCCTTCGGTGTGAACCGGTGTCGGGCCACCCGGAGCACCTGGGCCACCGTGTAAGAGTTGCCCCGCCGCGAGTACACAGCCTTGTTACGCGGCTTGAACGGTCGGCGGGTGCCCACACCACCATGGCGGGGCTTGTGGCGCATCTGCGTCGTTGTGAGAGCGCGCCAGCCGTACACGTGGCCGACCATCAACCACAGCTCGGCCATGACCGTGAGGTAGAACGCGACGTGGCGGGCAGCCGCCCATCCCTCGGTCACCGTGTCATGCAGGTAATCCACCCGGTACAGAAGCGAACGTTCCAACGCCATCACGTGCTCTCACCACCTGTTCCACATCGAGTAGGTTGGTCGAGGATGGCTCACCCAGAAACGAGTCAATGAATCGTTCCTTGATCTCGCCCGAAACCTCCCAGACGGTGATCTGTTGACCGCCGTCCGGGAGGTTCTCGACCTTGGCATACATCGTTGTCATGCGTCGATGGTGCGCGACTATCGGCTGTCGGGCAACTTCACGCCGAGCTTGCGGAACACATCCGCGTACGTAGCCCACATCTGGCTGACCACGGGGATGATCGAAGACAACGCCGCACGGGCGGTCTCGAGGATGCGCAGCGCGGCATCATCGGTATGCTCACCCGGGAACTTCTTAACGCCATTGTCGGCAAACCACGCACGCAGTCGAGCAGCCGATTCACGGCGGGCCTGCAATTCCTTGAGCAGTTCGACCAGGTGCGCAGCCGACAGCCCACGGTACTGGTCGTTGGCGTCACGGATGCGCTCGCCCATCGCGTCCAACTGGTCCACCACGATCTGGGTATGCACTTCTTCGCCCATCAGTAATTCACCCTTTCCTCATCGTTAGGACCGAAGGGATCGGGCAACGGGTCAGGTCCAAACGCCAGCGACTGGATCTGCCCTTTGAAGCCGACCCGCGTTTTCACCAGTCGGGGACACCCCGCCGACCGGGCGCGCACGATCGCATCCATGACCTCGGTTGTCGTCATCCCCCGCCCCTTATCGACGGCCTCGATCTTCATTTCCATCAGAAATGCCTCCATCCCGAGTTGCCCTTCAGGGTGCACGACACCGCACCCCCGGGATCTTCCGAACTGATGAAGATGTATTCCCGGACCACGGGTGCACCCCCGATCCTGATGGTACAGATAAGCATCATGTACGGGTTGTTCTCTAGCGTGTTGATGTGATCTCGTTCCCGTACGTAGTTGGCCGTCACGTGCACCTCGTACGACGGAGGGCGACCAGCGAACCGCTCCTCGGTGGGGTCATACTGCAAAGACATGTACTTGTCGTGCATCGGCGTGATCGCGGGGAACGTGTTGGCTTCTGCCGGCAGTCCAGCGCGATTCAGCGTGATGGTGTCGGGTTCACCGGACAGCGCGTACGCGTACACCGACACAGGGACGCAAAAGTTGATGTCCCCGCCCGCCGACACGGCCTCAACCCGGATCTCAAACGACAACCACGAGAACCCCGGTGTCACGCCGGGGGGTCGCTGGTCGCTGCTGGGGTCGTATGGCGGTGGGGGTGCCAGCGTGGGTACCGCACACGACGCCGGTTCGGGTGTCGGGACCGGGTTGCCCCAGAAGTCTTTCCCGCCCGTGCATCCGGTCAGCATGGCGAGCACCGCCACCATGGCCACAATCCTCTTGAACACAACGCTTCTCCTTCGGTGTTGATCGGCCCTTGCCGCACCACCATCCATCAGAGAATCAACTGTGTCAATCCAGCGTTGCAGCGCCGTTGGCCTTCGGCGAAGCCGTCATCCCACCAGTACCCCGCCGATGGGAACTGGACCGTGACCGCGATGGACCACCCCTGCCCGCGACCGAGGCAGTTCACGTACCACGTGCCGCCCCATTCCATCCACCCGTTCTTGACGATGACGCCGGGCATGAGGGTCCACACCCCGAACTGGCCGTAGCCACGGATCTGGGTCATCCACACCAGCACGCGGGGTTCTGAGATGCAGTCGATCATGTGGGCCATGTCCCGGGTGGACATCAACGACCGCGACCACGACGTGTACGGGGGTTGCAACGTCTTCAGACCGCACGTGAAGGCCAATCGCCCCATGGTGGCCGTGATACCCAGGCGCGCGGCTAAACGCGTCGCAGCGGCGTTGTCAGAGTCACGGATCATGCCCTCGATGTTGCGCTCCGGTACCAGCAGCGTCAACGCGTCCTGGGCCAGCCACGGCTTGCTCGTGCTGGCCATGTACGTGGGGGTGTCGTAAGAACCCCCGCCCCATTCAGTCCCGGCGTCGTGGTCGATTACCCACCAGGCGAACACCGCCGACATGTCGCCCTCTGGTGGACCCCACGGGATGCGGGTGGGTTCGGGCACCGTGGCCACCACAGGATCCACCCACAGCGCCGTGAGAACCGCTGGCGGGGGTGCCGACGCCACGCACCCGGCCAGCACGAACCACGCCGTAAGCGCGGCCGCTATGCGGCGGATGGGTCCATGGCCAGGATGCGCTTCTTGTGCGGGGCGATGGGACGAAACCCCAGCGCGTTGCCGTTGATGGGCTTGCACCTTTGCCCGGTGGTTGCCTTGCATGCGGGGCATGGGGTCGCCATCACCTTCTCGTTGTATTGGGCCAGTGTGGATGCCAATGTCCTCTCCCTCATTCTCTGCTTATCGGGGCGACATGTGGAGTCACCGAACCATTGTCCACCCCACACACCGATCTGCTTGGTTTCGGTCGCCCAGTCCAGGCAGTCGGGCTGGATGGGGCATCGGGCACACACCAACTTTGCCGCGCGCCGATACGCGTTGTTGTGGGAGAAGAACAGTTCCACCCCCATGTTCCGGCAAGCGGCAAGCGACCAGGGCGGCTCGGGCACCTCGGTCTCTACGAATCGTTCAACAGTGGTCACGCCGCCCATGGTCGCCCGGCAGTCAATGCTCGATCAACCCCGGCCATACACACCACCTGGCGTCTGTCAAGGACCGACACGCCGCCCTCATCCTTTTCTTGCGAGAGATTGACCGAAAGGATGAGTTGACAGGACCCCGTTGACTTGCGGATTCTCTTGGTGTATGAGAGAATAGAAGTGGTGGGGAAAACGGGGACCTCGACCACCGAATCTTGAAAACTGAAAATTGCGGATCATCACAGCGGATAAGGGATCCTCGGAAACGGGGACGGCCAGGGCGGGTGCGATCCGATGAATGAAGGCGCGCACATGGACCAGGCGGGTTCGATCCCCGCCGCGCGCACGTCAGGGCACACCAACCAAAGGAGAATCCCATGACAAAGGTCAACGTCACCGCTACCCGCAAGGCCGCAGGTACGGTGAAGAAGGTGGCGCTGGTGATCGCCACCATCGGGGCGGTAACGTCCTTCGGAACCCAGGTCGGACTGCTTGTGTCATGGCACATGGCGCAGGTATTCGCGATTGGGGTTGCGGCCACGGTCGATCTTCTCGCCGTGTGCGCAATGATCGCTCTCACGATCCCGGGCTTCCCCGCCCGTGACCGCAAGATCGTCGGTACGGTTCTGTTCTTCGCTCTCACAGCGTCGATCGGTGCCAACATCACGGCGGGCCTGCGGGAATCGGTTGGGGCTGCCATCGGGCACTCGTGGCCGGTCGTTGCGTACATGGGTGCGGAACTGATCGCCGGACGGATTCGCAACTTCCTCGCCAAGATCGAGGCTACGGAGAACGCCAACGTCCCGACGACATCCACCCCGATTCTGCCCGCGACGGTAGAAGCGATCGTTCCCACGGTCGCAGCGGTTGCCCCCCGGGTTGCCGCAACCGTGAGCCACGCCACAAGCGCGGCGGTGAAGATGGGATCTCACGCCGGTCACGACCACCCGGCCACACCTGCTGGGCGTGCGGCTTGCCGGAAGGCAATGCTGACCGCCTGATGGTCACTCGGACGCCCCTCGTACCAGCCAACGTCACCGGCTGGTGCGGGGGGCGTTTTAGAGTATCCGCGTAAGATCTCAGTCTAGTTCCCATCTGTCTGATTTCTACGTCTAGTTCCCATTCTCTCGAGCGGCGGTCTCCGCACGTGCACCCTGGTACGCACCCCAGTGGGTGCCGACGTTCGCCCACAGCGACATGAACGCCACCCACAGGATTGAGTGACGCCACCACAGCAGCGTCGGTATGACGGCCAACCCCCAGCCGATCGTCAACGTCAGGTGGATACGGGCTGATGTCTGAGATCTCAGTCTAGTTCCCATGTCTCCGTCTAGTTCGTCAATCTCAGTCTAGTTCCGAGATGTCCGTTTTCTTCGTCTAGTTCCCATGTCTGCGTCTAGTTCCCAAATCCCTGACCCACTGCTTCATTCGGTACCGGTCCAGGCGTTCCGGGTGTTGGACCCCGTGGCGCTTCGGCCCTGGACCGGTCCACACAGCGGGAGCCGACCGGGACACCGCACGCCGGGCAATCAACCCGCAACGACCCCTGGGCTCTCATTCGCGCGTCCACGTGTTCATCTCGTCCTCATCC
>Ga0193740_1000501_pt1 | contig 10424 bp, 8 predicted proteins | sample L2s1metaG_FD_145072 | JGI IMG/M metagenome (GOLD analysis project Ga0193740, IMG submission 145072) | Soil microbial communities from a riparian zone of the East river system, Colorado, United States - L2s1 | ecosystem: Environmental > Terrestrial > Soil > Riparian zone | place: USA: East River... | reverse complement strand
TCTCCAGCACAGGTAACTTTATTCCACGTTCGCTTTTCAATGCACTGTTCAATGGTCGTTGCGCCTTCCAGCCCATCTCTTCCAGGTTTTTAAACAGCAGATTACTTTTTGTATACCCGCCTCTATCGGCGATTACAGAGGCAAAATCTGCCCAGCTTAACATTCCTTCATTACTCAAATGCCAAATACCATGTTCTTCATCGATAAAAAGATCCATTGCCGTATTCGCCAGATCGGGTACATAGGTTGGTGATACGATCACATCTTTTGCTACTGAATATGATCTTTCATTTTCAAGAGAATTTAAAATTGTATACACAAAATTATAACGATCCCAGGGCCCGAAAAAAGCACTAGTGCGAATGATCAATGATCTCGGGTTTACTTTTTGTACAACCTGTTCACCGTTTGCTTTGCTTATTCCATAAATACTTAATGGCTTTGCAATATCATTTTCATTGTAAGCCGTTTTTTTTGTCCCGTCAAAGATCAGGTCAGAAGAAAACGTCATAAACCGGATACCCCTGATATTACAAGTGTTTGCCAGAATTCCCGGAGCAATCGTGTTAACAGAAAAACATTCATTATAATTAGTTTCCGCATCATCCACTTTTACATATCCGGCTGTGTTTATAACTCCCCATGGGCGATACTCATCTATTATAGATCTTACTTCACGTTCATTAGAAATATCCAGGTCCTTTCGGCTTAAAGCAACATAGGGTATTGCACGGTGATCACATATGCGAATAAACGCATTTCCCAAAGTCCCATTCTTTCCAATAATTAAAAGCCGATTTTCTTTCTTTGATGTCATAATTTGATTCATATCCCTGTTTTTATTCCACCATCCTTTGATCTCAAGTAATGGATGACGGTACTCTCCTCTTGTGGCAATTGCATTTACCATTTTACCAAGAGCTGTTTTACGAGTTTTGTTGTTTGAAATATCATATACTCCCGATTCATAATAATTATTTGTACAAGTAAGCAAGCTGTTCCAGTCAAAAGCGCCAAGTAAAGACCATATTGTGACAGCAACTATGTCAATGCCTTGCTTTTTCAAATTGCAACAATCGTCCCATGTTTCTTTGAACCAACGCAGTTGCTCTTCACGGGTACAGCTTAAATGATTTTCTGTAATCGAAATTGGAATTTTATATCTCTCCCATGCTTCTTTTAAAAGAACATTTAAACCAGCAAGCTTTTTGACCCGTACAGCTTCGACATCGGCATATGTATGTTTGTGATTACCACCATGTGTTGAACAATGATAGTTCTCAATGTTTTCATCCAAATATCTTTCTGAGGTTACATAGTAGTTGAAGCCAATAATATCTGGGGGACATGGATCCTCTAAGAAAAACTCCAGGTCTTTTATATCAATGCCCATTGAAATAAAATAATCCCAGAAAAAATGTTGCTGATCTACCCTGCCGCACAAAAGATCATAAGTTAGCCAACGTCTTTCATTTTCAAAATCTGCCTGGTAAGAAAGCAGATCGGTACTATGTATTTTAGAAAGATCCTCTGTTTGTACGAGTTTAGCTTTAGGGTTTATCTTTCTTATAGCCTGCATGCTCAATACGACTCCCTTCAGTTGATTGATGAGCATTTTATAAGAGATCAATTCATTTTTGCTGTGAGGATACCATAAACCATACAGCCCACTGAATCTTGCGGTAGTTAAAGGCTCATTTACGGGAGTATAATATTCAAGCCACGGAAATTTTTTAGCAACTGCTTGAGCATATAAAGCCAGTTTGTTAGGAAATTCAGGATCTGTTAAGTCAGTAAATGCAGGCCCGCTTCCATGATGTACCAATCCTGCAATTGGTTTAATATGCTTCCTGCGAATTGAATGGAGTTGCTTTTCTGTCCACGTCCAATCAATGGCTTTATTTGATTCGGGTTGATGATGCTCCCATAGTATAGGATACCTTAATTTTTTAATCCCAAGTTCCGCAAACCGTTCAATATCTCCAGCTCTTGTATAATGTCCTGAATATAAAAGTTGGTCTCGAAAAATATCCTGCACCCTGTTGATCGTACACTCAATTCCACCCCAAACCTCAGGATTGCAATATTGGTAATTTATGTCCGTTGATCTGTGTGCCATTTTGTTGTTCTTTGGTACCGGTTATTTTTTTAAACAGGGTTAATGATTGCGCGACCACCTGGTCCATATTATAATATTTATAAGTCGCTAACCTTCCAACAAAATGAACATTGGGTATTCCTGTTGCTAATGCCTGGTATTTTTTATATAGTTCTGCGTTTTCCGGACGAGGTACAGGATAATATGGATCTCCTTCGTCTTTCGGATATTCATATACCATTGTTGTTTTCGGGTGTTTTTGACCTGTTAAGTATTTAAACTCGGTTACTCTTGTATAAGGATGTTCATTCGGATAATTCACGGTTCCTGTTGGTTGAAAACATTCTGTTTCAATCGTTTCGAATTTAAACTCAAGTGAACGATAAGGAAGTTTTCCATAACAATTATTAAAATAATAATCGATCGGCCCCGTATAGATCATTTCTTTATACGGGATCATTCTTTCTATTTCTTTGTAATCTGTGTTCAGCATTACTTTTATTCCCGGATGAGAAAGCATTTTCTCAAACATTTTTGTGTAGCCATATAAAGGCATTGCCTGGTATGTATCGGTAAAATACCTGTCATCTCTATTTGTACGCGTTGGTATTCTTGCTGCTACAGAAGCATCCAATTCACTTGGATCTAATCCCCACTGTTTTTTTGTATAGCCTTTGAAAAATTTCTCATACAGTTCTTTTCCCACTTTATTTATCACTACATCTTCAGAAGTAACGATCCTTTCTTTTTTCTCTGCTCTATCTTCCAAAAACTTTTCAACTTCAGATGAGCACAGTTGGGTACCGTATAATTTATTAATTGTATTAAGATTGATCGGTATAGGCACTAACATTCCATCAACACTTGCTAATACCCTGTGTTCATACGGACGCCATGTTGTGAATTTTCCGAGATAGTCATAGATCTCTTTGCAATTTGTATGAAAAATATGCGGGCCATATAAGTGTACAAGTATTCCATCATTATTATAATAATCGTATGTATTCCCTCCAATATGATTTCTTTTATCAATAATTAAAACTTTTTTTCCTGCCTGGCTTGCCAATCGCTCAGCGATGACAGCCCCGGCAAATCCGGCCCCCACCACTAAATAGTCAAACATAGGCTTGTGATTTATTTTCATGATTAGTAGTTTTAGTGTTTATAGTTTTATTCATAAGATCATTCATACGTTTCCATATGTCATCCCACGACATAGTTTTTAATAGAGCATCTACCTCACTTAGCCAGCGCTTGCTTCTTTCAGTAGATAAATACTGTTCGATCGCTGCGAGAAATTCACCGGGAGTATCTGCAATGCTTACTACTTTTTTATCAGCGTATGGATGAACAACATCATGAATTGAAGTGGAAACAACTGGCTTTCCAGCTGCAAGAAATTCCGGAGTTTTTGTAGGGCTTATATATTTTGTTGCGTCATTTAATTCAAATGGCATCATTGCAATATCCCATCCTGCGAGATAATCCGGCAACTCTTTATAATCCCGCATTCCTATAAAATGTATATTTCTATTAGTTGGTAAACTTGCAGGATCAATTTTAGCAGTTGGCCCAATAACCACAAATTGCCAGTCGGGACGTTGCTCTGCCACTGATCTTAAAAGTTCAATATTGAATCGTTCGTCAATTACTCCATAAAATCCAATTCGTGGATGAGGAATAGATGCCTGATCGATCGGGTCGCTTGTAAATTTCCTTGCCTGTATAAAATGTTTTACATCTATCCCGCTTGGAACGCCATATATATTTGAATGAAATTCTTTTTTTGCGTCGTACAAATGCATGCCACCTGTAAACACAATACCTGCTTTTGCAAAAAGTTTTTGTTCCCAATCTTTTAATTCAGGTGGTGCAAATTTAAAGGATGAAAGTTCGTCCATGCAATCGTACACAAGTAATGCCGGTTTTAAATGAAGGCTAAACTCAAACGATAAAGGGGTATAGTACCACGTCCAATAATCCTTGATGTCCATTGACACCATGAACATATCAAGCAAATGCCGCAATGCCCCTGAGACGTTTTTAGTATCACTGGTAATATGAGGTGTTACAACGCATACCCCACTAACCGGGTCATCAAAAATTTCGTTGTATTGTGAAGGAGCATCATATACAGGCTCTTCGAAAAAAAACACTCTGCGTTGCTTAGCGAACCGACTCATTAAATGCTGGGGACGTTGATAAACAAAATTCCAACGCAAATGAGAGAAGCAAATGAGGTCATTGTTTTTTTCCGAAGGTGGGGTCATAATTTCGTTTACATTTTATTATAAAGAATTATGCCACAACATTGTTTATCAGAATCCACTGATTAAAAGCGAGTAAAAGTTAAATGTTTGTGGAAAATAAATCGGACAAACATTATTTGTCCAATTGCGATAAATACGTGTAGAAATTTATTCTCATTTATTTATTATTGCGGCGAAACATTGATTGCTTTTCTTTTTTATTTTTATCCTCGATGAAAAATTTAAATAACATAAAAATTGTAGATGCAACAAACGAAGAACATTTAGATCATGTAAGAAATTTAATTAAAGCATTTGTCAAATGGCATTTAAAACGTCATTTAGAAGACATTGATTTTACTAATGAATATTTTGATCCCAAAGGGCTTGAAAAAGAACTAGCATCGCTGCCTGGTAAATTTTCAATACCGGAAGGAAAGCTCCTATTGGCTTTCTATAATGATCAGCCAGCCGGATGTGTAGCATTAAAAAAATAGACGATCATTCATGTGAAATGAAAAGAATGTTTGTCTATCCTGAATTTCATGGAAAAGGAATAGGTTATGCATTAGCTAAAGAGATCATTGATGAAGCAAAAAGGATAGGCTATTCATCTATGAAACTTGATACAAGCATAAGACAACTTGAAGCGCAAAAATTATATCAGGGTTTTGGATTTAAAAATACTGAAGCGTACTACGGACTTACGGAAAAACTAAAGACTTGGTTAGTGTTTATGGAATTGAAGCTATAACCTTATATATGTAATATCTACATTTCGAAACCTCTTTTTCGTAACTTCAGGGTTGATTAAAATTAAATCCAATGGCTGCTTTCACCCTTCAGATCAATGGTAAAGAATACAAAACTGATGTAGCTGCAGATACTCCTTTGCTATGGGTATTGAGAGATCATCTCGGTTTAGTAGGAACTAAATATGGTTGCGGCATTGCTCAATGCGGTGCATGCACTGTTCATATTGATGGCAATCCTGTTAAATCTTGCACATTACCTGTTTCAGCTATCAGATCGGCAAAGGTTACAACGATAGAAGGCTTGTCAAAAAATGGTGATCATCCGGTTCAGGTGGCATGGGATGAAGTAGATGTTCCTCAATGCGGTTATTGCCAGGCAGGGCAAATAATGACTGCTGCTGCATTATTGAAACGGAACCCCAAACCAACACAGCAACAAATTGATGATGCAATGCATGGCAATCTTTGTCGTTGCGGTGCTTATCATCGTATTCGTGAAGCAATCCAATCAGCAAGCAAAAAACTTTGATCTATGTCAACTCTCAATAAAACAAACAGAAGAGATTTTTTAAAAATAACTGCTTTAACCGGCGGTGGGCTTGTACTTGGTTTTAGTTGGTTTGGCAGTGAAGCCGCGCCAGTTATTTTAAGTAATACTGCTGTTGCCGCAGATCTGAATTTCAATAGCTATCTATCCATTGCAACCGATGGAACCATTACTATTTTGTCTCCCAATCCTGAACTGGGTCAAAATATAATGACTTCCTTCCCGATGATAGTTGCAGATGAATTGGATGCAGACTGGAACAAAGTCAAAGTACTGCAAGCACCGTTGGATAAAAAATTTGAGCGCCAATCAACAGGTGGAAGTGGTGCAATTCCTCATTCATGGAAAAGATTGAGAACTGCCGGCGCAACTGCGAGACATTTATTAATTACGGCTGCTGCAAAAAAATGGAATGTAGATGCAAGCGAATGTACCGCTGCAAACAGCTTTGTAATTCATAATAAAACTGGTAACAAATTAAGTTATGGTGAACTTGCCGAAGAAGCTTCGAAGATCACTGTCCCGGCTGACGTTCCACTAAAGAATAGAAAAGACTTTAAGATCATTGGGTCTGCTGTTAAGAATGTTGAGAATAAAAATATAATTGCCGGGAAAGGAATGTTTGGTTTGGATTTTTATCGTGAAGGGATGGTGCTTGCGATGATCCAGCGTCCTCCAGCTTTTGGAACAAAGATCAAATCAGTAAACGATACTGCTGCTAAAGCCATGCCCGGAATAATTGATGTAGTTACTTATAAAAACAATGTTGCGGTTGTTGGCCGATCAACATGGGAAGTAATGAAAGCAAAGAAAGCTTTGAAAATCGAATATGAAAAAGACGGAAATATTGAAAGCACAGCAGACCACAACCAATTATTTGCTTCGATGATAAAAAGCGATAAGGCCCAGGTAAAAAGAAAAGATGGCGATGTAGAATCTGCATTTAAAACCGCGGCAAAAGTTCTTACCAGCGAATACCAGTGTCCGTTTCTCCCGCATAATGCAATGGAGCCTATGAATTTTTTTGCTGATGTTCGTCCCGATGCAGTTGAATTGATCGGTCCCACTCAAACTCCTGCCAGGGCCAGGGAAGCCGTTTCAAAATTGTTGAATATACCGGAAGATAAAATAAGCGTAACAATAACCCGGTTAGGTGGTGGTTTCGGAAGAAGATTAATGACTGACTATGTATTGGAAGCAGCTGAATTATCAAACATCATTAAAAAGCCAGTAAAACTTGTTTGGTCAAGAGAGGATGATATGGCCGGTGGAAATTATCGCCCTTCCGTTCGTTATCGTTTTGAAGCCGCATTGGACGCATCAGGAAATTTGATCGGTTATAAATTACGTGGTGCAGCCATCAATGCAGGTAATTCGGTAAGAGAAAATAATTTTCCTGCAGGTGCAGTCGATAACTTATTAGTTGATTCTGTTAATCATGAGTCGCCGATCTCCACAGCACCATGGCGTGCACCGATCACAAACTTCCTCGCTTATGCTGAGCAAAGTTTTATAGATGAGGTGGCACATGCCGCTGGAAAAGACCCTGTTCAATTCAGGTTAGATCTTTTGCAAAAAGCAAGAACCAAACCTGTTGGCAGTTTCAATTACAATATTGACAGGATGGAAACAGTAATTAAAACTGCGGCGGAAAGGTCAGGTTGGGGAACAAAGAAAGGAGTTTCGCAAGGCTTTAGCGTTTATTTTTCTCATGCAAGTTATGTGGCACAAGTAGCCGAAGTAGTGATGAAAGATGGAAAACCCGTTGTGAAAAAAATATACGCCGTTTCAGATTGTGGGGAAGTGATCAATAAAAGCGGCGCATTACAACAAGTGATGGGTGCTATTGTTGACGGATATGGCCATGCAATGTTTGGTAAACTAAGTTTTAAAGACGGCGCATCTGAACAAAATAATTTTCACAATTATCGAATGATACGAATGAAAGAAATTCCTGAGATAGACGCACATTTTATAGATAATGGAATTGACCCGACAGGATTAGGTGAGCCAGCCTTGCCTCCTACGGGCGGTGCTGTTGCAAACGCAATATTTAAAGCATCTGGTATCCGAATAAAAAATCAACCATTTATTGAAGAGAAATTATTTAACCCTGCTTAATAAATATATACGCTGGCATAAGTTTAAACTGATTATTAGCGCAATTTTTATCTAATCATTTAACCTCATAAAATGTTCTTATGAAACATTTATTTTATTGCCTTGTAGCGCTAATTCCTGCATTCTCATTTGCTCAGCAAAAAATCGACACAAACATAATAGAAGAACCAAGGTATGACACAACTTCAATCGAGATTCAAAGCACCAACTCTTTTTATTTTTGTTCGAAGCTTTATAAAATTCCGAGAGATTGCGATAAAGAAGATCAATCCAATTGCTGTTCATTTTCAAGCCAGGTATTTTTAGGCTATAAATCACTTTCTACGGGACAGTTGGGTTGTTATAACGGTACAAGTTTAGATTGGACTTATTTTGAATCTGAAGATCAGGCAAAAAATAGTTTCGATGGGTACCCTCCACAGATAAAAAACCAAATGAAGGAATTTAAACAGCAGAAGATCAAATTATTTATTTGTGGTCAAGAAGCCATTGCATACAAACTTAATTCTACCACACACCAAGGCCATAAATTCACTGAAATTGTTGCGTATGTAACTATAAATGGACAACATGTTTCTGTTCATTTACGTTCTCAAAAAGATCTAAAGTCAAGCACAGAAATGCAAGTAATTTTCCAGCAAATTTTAAAGTTTTAAAAATGAGAAAAATTATGCTCTCACAGGGTCTTGCCTGGAAATTTTTCAAATTAGGAGTAGTGTAACTTAAGAGTTAGCGGCAACCTTAGACATGCTTTAAAGTCGCCAGTATGAAGGAAACATTCCTCATAAAAAAAAGAATTCAATCAATTGACATACTTCGGGGTTTAGTAATCATTGTAATGGCTCTGGACCACACAAGAGATTATTTTCACTCAGATGCTATGATATTTGCCCCTCTCGATTTAGCTAAGACGACTGTGCCATTATTCTTTACAAGATGGATCACTCACTTCTGTGCTCCTGCGTTCATGTTTCTTGCTGGCACCTCAGCATTTTTGGTAGGTTTACGAAAAACAAAAAAAGAATTATCATTTTTTCTGTTAACCCGGGGATTATGGTTAATATTTCTAGAATTGACATTTTTAAATTTTGGATGGACTTTCAATATTCATTTTCCATTTTTTGCTCTGGGGGTCATATGGGCATTAGGAGTAAGTATGATAGTATTGTCCTTTCTTCATTATTTGCCTTACAGTGTAATTCTCGGAATTGGTATTTTACTTGTAGGTGGTCATAATTTGTTAGATTCATTCCATATACCTGGAAATTCGTTCAATTCATTTATTTGGTCTGTACTTCACGATCCCACGTTCGCAAATGAATCAAATCAACTCATTATTAAAGACCGTGCAGTTATAGTTGATTACCCAGTCTTACCCTGGATAGGTGTAATTGCATTGGGCTACTGTTTCGGCAATTTATATAAGCCCGATATGGATGATCGCACAAGAATTAAAAAACTATTGATACTTGGTAGCGTAGCTATTTTTCTTTTTATTTTATTACGTTTCCTAAATGTTTATGGTGACCCTCGTCCGTGGCTAACACAAAAATCCACTGTTTTTACTATTTTATCCTGGCTCAAAGTGACAAAATATCCGCCGTCCTTACAATTTATTCTACTAACAGTTGGCACCGGCATACTTTTTTTAGCAGTGGCAGAAAAGTATTTAGATATTTTTGGAAAAGCTATCATCCGTATCGGCAGAGTTCCCATGTTCTTTTATTTAGCTCATATTTATCTGATCCATACTCTTGCCTTGTTTGCTGCAAAATTTTCCGGCTATAATTGGAATGACATGATATCACGAAAACCACTAATTCCCGTTATCAACGGATATGGTTTCCCTTTGGCTATGGTTTATCTCGTCTGGCTCATCGTAATTTTATTGTTATATCCGTTGTGCAAGTGGTATGATGATTATAAATCAAGACAAAAAAAATGGTGGTTGAGCTACCTTTAATTAGTTTATCCAACCAGAAAGAGAGGTTTCGGAGTTATTTTTTTAATTATCGAAGTCTTTTCTTGCGAAGACCCATCCGGACAGAAACCAATTAACGTTTATTTCCGGAGAAGCGTATATTTAAGAGTTGTAGGCAATTTGCTACCTTCTAATATTTAAGTCATGCTTTCACCGGTTATTGATTACTTTAACAGTATCACACCACTTCCCCCGGAGTTGGTCGACGACATCATAAAATATGCCGTTATTAAGGACTACAAGAAAAACGAATTCATTCTGAAGGCAGGCAAAATATCTAATTACACTTCGTGGATCGTAAAAGGTTTGACCCGGAGTTATTACATAAAAGATATCGAAGATATTACTACAAAGTTTTTATGGGATGGAGCTCCTATTACTTCGGTTTATAGTTATTACAGCAGGAAGCCAGGAAACGAAAACATAGTAGCGTTGGAAGACACTACTTTGGCGAGTTTACATTACGATCATATGCAGTACCTGTACAAAACTTATCCTGCTTTTAATGTAATTGGCAGAGTGATCACCGAACAATATTTATACATGCTGGAGATAGAAGTATATAATCTCCGGAAACAAAAAGCTGAAGACCGTTACCAGTTTATTGTAAAACACTTCCCACATTTGTTGCAAAGAGTTCCTTTGAAATACCTGGCAACCTACCTCGGTATTA